>Ga0210040_10006390_pt1 | contig 14697 bp, 23 predicted proteins | sample CryGeyCG12114_NA_FD_185462 | JGI IMG/M metagenome (GOLD analysis project Ga0210040, IMG submission 185462) | Groundwater microbial communities from aquifer - Crystal Geyser CG19_WC_8/21/14_NA (SPAdes) (version 2) | ecosystem: Environmental > Aquatic > Deep subsurface > Groundwater | place: USA... | reverse complement strand
AGGGCTAGGGTTACGGTTGACCACGGCGTCCGCTCCATCTCCACTTCCACACCCATTTCAAGCACATATTAACGTAGTGAGCCACGACGAATCCAGTATTAGGGGAGCACAAGAATCCGCATCAAAGGGACCACCCTCAGTTTAAGACCACTATTATCTCCATTCAATATTGTATCATCGTTATGCTTAATAAAATAGCCTGAAAGGGTATATATAGTCTACAAACACGCTTCTTTCGGAGGTAAACCCGTAAGGTGATATTTATTCTGGTGCCCACCTATAGCCACAGGGCGCCCGGATCCACCCAACACCTACACGGCCGCAGAACCCTCCATTTCCCCATCTTCGCAGTTAGAACACAAGCTGCCACTGTCTTCCACCATGACGTGGCTCTTGATAGGACGCATCGTCACGACCAGGCACGGCTTTCGATCCCAAGAAAGTCCAAAGGTCCAACGCTCTACTGTTGTTTTTGTCCTTCAACCACAACGTACCAGACGATTGTTGGTTACTGGCGTCCCCTTCGAGATGATCACAGACTCGCGGACGAAGATCGACGACTACTACGAGTATGCCGAACTGGCTGTCTCTGGAGGGAGTGGCCGATAGTTTAATGCGATCTCGGTCGCGGGATCAAGTCTTTTTCGTTCCTCGCTGCCTCATGTCAATGCTTTATGATACTTAGACCACGCCGCAAATTAGTCCACCTCCGAGTAAACCTCTCGAGCATACCTGCGAGACCGTCGTAGGTTGAATGATTGTGGTAGGCTGCATGATGGTGGTAGGTCGAGTGATTGTGATAGGTTGAGTTATGGTGGTAGGTTGAGTGATTGTGTCGGTGAGTGTTCGTGTGATAGTCGAGGCGGGCTCTGTCAATGTGGTGGTTTGCGTTGGAGCAGCTTGCAGGACGGTCACTGTCGCAGCTGGCATAACCGTGGTCTGTGTGACCGTCCTGAGCTCAAACGAAGTTTCGGTAACAGTACTAGCTGGTTGAGTCGAAACTGTGGTCGACGTGGAAGCCGTAGTATACGTGGTCGTGGTTGGCTCAATAGATATGATCGTTACAGTCGACGTTGTCGTTTGCGGAGTCAAGGTACTGGTGATCTCCTGAGTAACATAAGCTGTGAATGATTCGGTGCTTGTCATTACAATCGTGGTCGGTCGAATCGAGGCTGGAAGTGTCGATATGGAGGTGCTTGTCTCCACAGACGTGATAGTCTCTCTCCGAGTTTCTGTGACGGGAAGGGTCACTGTCAAAGCCTCCTGCGTTTGAATCGTGGTCTCTGTGACAGTGCTAGGCGATCGAGTCGAGACTACGAGCGATGTAGTAACTTGAGTAACATAAACTACATCGGTGGAATGTTGTGTGAACATCCTAGTCTCGATCTCCGTGGTGGTAGAAATAACTGTCTCATACACAATCGAAGTTATCGACACCGGACTCAACGTGCTGGTGATTTCTCGTACAGATGTTCGCGTGATATAAGCTGTGAAAGATTCAGTGCTTACAATAGTGGTTGGTTCAATCGACGTAAAGGTGCTTGTTTCCATAGCTGTGGTGGTCTCTGTTACAGTTGCTTCGGAGGTAAGTGTAAAGCTTCGTGTAGTCACCTGAAACGACGTTAAGGTCTCTGTGGAGATACTTGTTTCTATGGTAAATCGAGTCTGGATGGGAAGCGTCACTGTCGAAGCTTCCCGCGTTACCGTCGAAGCTTCCTGCATATGAGTCGTGGTCTTCGTGAAGGTCTCAACAACAGTGGAGACGAGCGTTGCATATAGAGTTGTCGGCGAAGTCAGGGTCGTTGTCACTGGCTCGAAGATTGTCGACATCTCTGTCTCTCTACTGGTTATAGTGGATGTTTGTGTCACCATGGCTGACTGTATCTCTGTCTGTGTCAATGTGGCTTGCTGCGCCGTGGTCGTCCTGACGACGAAAGTCGTGAATCCCGGTTGTGTTAGAACTGTAGTACTTGTCTCTCTCAAGGTTTCCGTAAGCGTGAAATTTCGTGTAACCATTTGAGTGGAAGTTAAGAACTCAGTGCTGGTAGTGGTTTCTGTCATTGCGGGAAGCGTTACAGTTGAAGCGGGCTGAATTTCAATAGAGGTAAAGACTTGAGCTGGAGGGATGACCGTCGTTGCCTCTGTACTGGTTATAGTGGATATCTGTATAGCTGTGACCGTTTTTATCTCCGTCAACATCACCTCAAAAGTTTCTGCTCTTGTAGAAGTGATTGTTTCGGTCTCTGTGGTCGTCTGTCCGGGAGATGTAACTGTGATGGTGTCTGTCTGTGTCTGGCCGGGCCCGGGGGATGTAATCGTCTCTGTTGTCGTATGACCAGGGCTTACTGATGTGATTGTCTCCGTGTAGCTATTTGTTACTGGTCGTGGCTCAATTATGGTTTGTGTAACATGAGATGTTACCTCTTTGGTCCTTAGCTCGATTATTGTCGAAAGCTCCTTGCTTGTGAAAGTTTCCGTCTGCCTCAAAGTTTCGGTAATAATGAAATTTTGTGTAACCACCTGAATCGAAGTTGAAACCTGAGTAGCTACAGACAATTCAATCTCTGTCTGAGTCATCGTCTCAGTCTCTGTTACCGTTATTTCGGGGCCAGCAGATGTGATAGTTTCCGTCGCCTGCGGCAGGGTTATTGTCGAGGCTGGGAAAACGGTAGTGCTTGTCTCTCTCAGTGTCAAGGTTGATGCTTCGATGGAAAATTCGGTGACCGTGGAGAAGCTGATCTCTGTCTGAATCAACGTACTAGCTTGTACCGTGCCGTAAACAGTAGTAGGTGGCAAGGTAGAATACTCAATTAGTGCTGGCAGCGTCGAAATCTCGGTCTCGGTCACGGTCTGGCGAGATCCTATGGATACGATCGTCTCTGTGAAATATTGTAGGTCTGTCGATAACAGTGTGCTGTATACAGTAGCTACCTGGAAACTGGTCACTGTACTGACCTCCGCTCTAGGACGTTCTGTTACGGTGCTGATAGTCTCTTGGAAATGGGTCAATGTGGTCTGCTCTGTAATGGTTGTATAAGTCGTAGCGAATACAGTAATATAGGACGTGCTAGAAACGCTCAACTGTTAGCCCTGGTGTCTACGATGGGCTGACGTGCATTAGAAGCAGTACTTCTCGTAACCCTCAGTAGTTTGGATTGTTGAGAAATCAAGAGTCACGATTGCTTTCTGAAATGCTTTCCAATTCAACCCAATAGCATTCTTTGACTCCTTTTCAATAAGGCAGACATGGGACAGACTTACACTTCGGGCTGGGTCGAGACTATAGTCGCTGTGAGGGTCGTGTACCTTGTGAAGGTCGAAACCTCTGTTGAAGCCGGCAAGGTGATATAACTGAACAACGAGTCGGTCGTTGTCTCTGTTAGGAGTAGAGTGGAAGGAGATGGTGTATAGATGGTCGTAAAAGTTGTTGGTTGAAATCGAGTCGAGATTTCGGTCGAAGTCGTTAGCTCAGCCCGTGGGGTTATGTATACCGTTTCCGCAGGAAGTGTCTGCGTCAAAACTACAGTGCCGAATGAAGTAGCAAACATGCTTCATTGGAACAAGTTAGCTTTTCTTCTCGTCTGAAAGGCCACGGAGAAAAGAACAAAGGAAACGCAGCCACGGCCTGGAAGAGCACTATACGATGATGACTCTTCGACCATGTTTCAAGCTTGGCTTTCGCTATGCAAGACATATAATTTGAATGAGCCATAGGTATGATGATGACTTACGTGATAGCTTCGGCAGTGACAGTCGAGGCTTGAGGTGTAATAAATACCGTTGAAGGAGGATTTGGTAGAACGGACGTCTCCGTGAGATAAAGTGTTTTGATCTCCTTGCTGATCACAACCTCTGTTGCTGTAGAGATCTCAGTGATCCTACTGAGGTCTAAGTGTGTAATCGTTTGGACTAGACTTATCATCTCTGTCTCTTGCGCAGCAGTAAGAGTGCTGATTGCCGTCACGGTACTGGGGGGTATAGTTTCTGTCTGTGTGATGCTGAGAGAGTTCAGCACGCCTTGTTTGAAAAGATCGAGAATGGATGACTCACGTGAGCGAAACGTCGTTTGCGATCGAAGTCGTTATGGTCGAAACCTCTGTCGACGTGACTGTGGTAGCTTCCTAAGAGAAAGCTTCATGTTAACTAATCCTGGTCCAAAAAGATCGCCAATCATTTGATTTGTGTTTTTGCTGAACACGGCAGATACTTACACGGGTAAGGAAGGACGTAAACGTCATGTGTGACAATTCACAATGGGATGACGTCTCCGTAGTCACTTGTCCAGGACTGGTGGAGGTAACTGTTGTGGTTTCTATAATAGTCTGCCCAGGTTCAAGGATCGTTTTTATCGCACCCGGAATTGTTACCGTCTGAGCTGGCACAGTTTCGGATATAGTGACCTAAAGTTGTGAGTAACTACTTCGCGAAATTGTAGCACTACTTACCGTTCCAGCGACCTGGCTTTCAGTGACGGTGAATGTTGAGATAGAGATTGCAGTATATGTCGTCCGGGGAGGCGCAGCATGCGAATTGTTTGGAACAAGACTAATTGTGGATGTGAAGGTGCGATCGGAAACGAGATACGACGTCAACGTGGAAGCATGGGCACTCAGGGTCAGCGTGAAGGTAGAAACGGATCCAGCAGTTGTAACCGTTAGAGTCTGTTCAGGTCCTGCAGAGGTAATTGTTTCCGTCTCTGTGATCGTCTGTCCAGGTCCAGGGATTGTTTCCGTTAACGTCTGTCCGAGTTGAGTAGCCGAAACTGTCTGCGTTTCTGTAGCCGTACTGAAAGCAGTGACGGTTGAGACCTATGAGTACGAACAGGAATTAGCCCTGCTTCTGAATTATTCCCATCCAGCTCCCATTCCCATCATTCGTTGAATGTCAAGAGCTAACTTGGATTTCGAGTAGTTGTGCTAGAATCATGCGTTCTCTGACATACCTGTCTGTCCGCAAGAGAAACTTTCGTAGGTGAAGTCTCGACTGGGCTTGAGATCGTTGAGGTGACATAGGAAGTCATGACCGAGGCTGAAGCTGATTCTTCGATGATGACACTTTTCGTCGGAACTGTGGGGGTGCAACTAGGCGTCAATTCTACGTACGATGTCATCGTAGAGAGGTTGGTGATCGCCGTGGTTACGAAGGAAGTCAGAGTCTGTGCTTGCTCAAAGGTTTGTGCTGGCTCAGATATTGTGATCAGGGAGGTCACCGTGGAAGGATTTTGCGGGATGAAGGACGTCTCTGTGATATAAGACACCACAGCGGACCTTGAGACGTTCAAGTAAACGGTCTCGACCATAGCCGTGACCGAGTAAGCCGTTGTCGTAAAAGTGGAAATTTGGTCCGGAATGCCAGAACTGTTCAAATATCGAGTTAATGTTTCGGTGGTTGTAGAGCCGAGAAAACTAGTGACCTGTGGCAGGAACGAAGTTTCGGTAATGTAAGTTGTAACCCCAGGCGAGCTAACAGTGATGTATGAAACTTCGGCGGAAGCGGGAGAGGTTCCGGTATTGTTCAAATAAATGGTGCTTGTTGCTTGAGGAATGGAAGATACACCACCAGTATTAATGGTCTTAAGCACCGTCGAGTATATAGTCGAGATAGTGTATTGCACCGGATCAACCAGGAAAGTGCCCGTGGCTGTGGGTATACCAGACGTGTTTGCCGGGATGAAAAGTGTCTCGGTGATGTATGAAGTTATCACCTCCCTGGTTTGATTTCGTGTAACAGAGGAACTCTGAGCATCGTGCAGATAGACCGTGCTTGGTTCGGCAGGCAAAAAAGCAGTCATCGTCGACACTACAGTGGATATAGATTGGGGGAGCGTGGTAATGGACGTCGCCTTTTCGGATGTGACGGACCCATTGGCACTACTGACGTACACAGTCTGCGTTATAGTGCTTCCGCTGTTTGTAGGGCATTCAAGTGCGAGGCGTGTGGGAACAGTTAGCGAACTTATTAGGCAGTCCTGCGTGACAAAGATGGTCCGCGGGCTTGCTGATATGGTAACACGCTCGATGCTCCCGGAGGTGTTTTTGCTACTTTCGCTAGCCACAATCGTAGTGGGTTGTAAGAGAGTAAGAGTACTGATCGAAATTCCTATGGGATCGACGATACTACTACCACTAGGATTAACAGTCTTTGTATTGTATAATGCGCTGGTCCCAACACTTGTAGGCTGCTGCACCGAGAATGGTGATGATGAATTCGCGGCCGAAAGTGCCTGACTGGTGCTGCTCTCAGCAGCGGAAATAGTAATGGTAGAACCGGGCTCAACAATAGTTGAATATAATGTTACAGTAGTATTGTGTTGCACCACGGAACCTAACCCACTGGTTTGTACGGAGGCCGTGACCGTGGTATAACTCTGAGCTGCATATTCCGTCTTTGTCGAGATCTGGGTGATGGTAGTTAAAGAAACAGCACCGCCTGGTGCAGTTACGGTAGTGGTTTGTAAAAGAGTAAGAGTACTGATTGAAATTCCTATCGGGCCGACGATACTACTACCGCTCCGTGTGCTGGTTCCAATGCCTGTGGGCTGCGGCAGCGTGACTGGAGCTGGTAAGTTCGCCTGACTGCTGCCGAGCTCAATAGCGGGCACAGTGATGGTAGAAGCAGGCTGAACGATTGTTGAATATATTGTTATGGTAGGAAGGTGTTGCACAACAGAAGCGGCTCCACTGGCTTGTACGAAGGTATTAGCGGTGGTATAGGTCTGAGCTGCATATATCGTCTTTGTTGAAATTTGAGTGACAGTGGGAAAAGTAGAAGCATCGCCTGTGGCAGAAGCAGTAACGGTGGTTGGTTGCAAAATAGTAAGAGTGCTAATCGAAATCCCAATCGGGTCGACAATTGCTGAAGGACTGGTCCCAATACTCGAGCTTAGTACTGATGAAGTGATGTCCTTGGGAAAGGGGAGGTTGCCGTATATTGTGCGGGTCGTCACAGACCCCAGGATGGTGCGAACTTTTGTCACAGGATTGGGAGTCGCCGTCCATGTTACGGTTCTGAGTTGTGTAGAATGTACATAAATCGTGGTCGGAATCGGCACAGACAGTGTTTTTGTGATGTATTCGACTTGATGCGAAACAAGGGTTGAATAAACGGTCGTAGTCTGAGTAGCGATCCCTTTTAGATATCGCTGGTCAGTCAATAACAGAGGTATCGGTGTTAGTTACTTACACTTAGTCACCCCTGCTTTTGTCACCGTGACTGTGGGAGCGTGCGAACTGCCAGTCGGAGAAGACTTACTGCCAGCTGACAACGAACTCGACGGCGTGATCTGTGTGGAAGTAACTTGCTCAAGTGTGGCGGTGGCCGCCGTAGAGAGAACACTACTTGAAGAGGTCGAACTTGCCGGGCCCCAGTGCCATTTGTGCCACCAATTGTACCAGAACCATCTGTGTCTAGGGCTATCCCGCGATTTCACTCGTTCGCCAAGAGAGCTTGGTCTTGGCCCCGGTGTTGCTGATACTTGCAAAGTAACCAGAAGAAAAGCAAAGAAGAACAAAGGAGCAGCGCGCACCATGACGGAAAGGATACGAAAGGACTCTCCAGGAGCCCTTGAAGGAGGAGAGAGGCAAACTGCTTACCTGTAGCACTTTACCATCAGAGAAAGTTCTCTATGCTGTCATGCCTTGCTTTTACTGCTTGCTTTGGCTGCGAGTAAGAGTGGAACACCAACCTGTGTCGCAGAGGACATCGATAGTCGCCGTGGTGCTCCAACAACTCGTGATGCATTGGTGTGGCATCGAATGATCTGTGGAGCTAAGATAGAAGCACAGAGCACCAAGTTCTGGGGTTATAGTATTTTTGAAGACCCTCGCTGCGGAGCACCGGGAACGTGCTGCTCGTGTTGCTGTTGCAATCGCCTCGCAAGTAACGGGCCACGAGTTAACGCCAAAGGAACGATAACGAGGCCCGCTCTGACATTAGCCATACCGATGCTGCTCAAGCCATTCTCTTACACCTTTGTCTGCTACAGGCAGACCTGAAGGTCCACAGCTCATAGGCGAAGACAACAGCAGCTGCCTCACTAAACCAAGAGACTGGCCAGTCTAGATACGCTATCACAGGCTCGACAAACTCCGAGGATGATGTACAGGTGTTGGAAATAGGGAGGTGTTGTTAATCTGACACAGTCGTGGTAGCAACGATGGCGAGGACTATTCATCGTCGTCGAAACTGCTTTAAACGTCCCTGAATTTAAGCACGGTCGTTTCGCAAACGAGTGCTCGTATTCAACGACGATAGGACAATCTCAATCAGACAAGTGATGCAGATACGAGGCGGGGCGACTTCCTAGTCAAACAGTATCGACGGAACGGATCCAGTATCGGGTCATAGTCGTTTCCTGTTGGTCTGTTGTGATCGAAGCCACCGCGGCTATGGCGGAGTCGAGAAGACACACAAGCATATTTTGATTCTCCAGTTTCGTATTACCTCCACGCACATATCTGCACGAAGCCCTCCTCTGATGTGGTTTCGCGTGGTCGACATATCTGCAACATGTCAAACAAATAATTCTGCTGAGGGCATTGAAGGTCGCAGGTACGTGTCACCCTGCTCGCGCTTCGTAGCAAGACATCTCGCAACTACGCATTTGCTGAATTTCCAGATCAGGGATACGAGGAATTGTCAAGGCTGTCCTTCCTGACTAAAGGCTTCTGCTGTACGCACAGTCAAGATGTAACGGTCGAATACGAAGTATTAAAGTGGCAACGGTGGTCAGATCAGGTCTAAGCGCCGGATAGGACGCAACAGCAAGATCTTCTCAAGCAGCATCCTATTTTGATGAGACGTTCTCTCTCGAACGATCTCCACGTCGCCGTAATGAGTCAAGCATAGCGGCTGTCAAGCAACTGATGTTCGTGGATGCTGACAGGGCACGAGAAGGGTTGAAGTTGAGGATAAGTTGTGCACCGATGTGGCCCGTGCGTGAATGAGCCCCATCCTCTGTATCACTGTTGACTGTCCTTTCGTTAGCTCCAGACGCTATGTCCCGAAGTCAGTTAGTTACTGTAAGGCCGCAAACAGGGCATATAGACCCTTGCATAGCGTTCTGTGCCAAACTTCTGTAGAATGCAGGACACGACGTCCTTAAGACGACAGATCAAGATCAGCCCGACTGACAAGCCACGGCACCCAGGATGAGAGCACAACAACTGCGTCCTGCATTTCAAAACACATAAGACACGAAGTAGAACCCCAAGGATACGAGTACGATCAAGCGTTGTCAACATGTCAACTAGCTATATTGCTCGTGTTCTAAAACCATGGTGGCTTAGTACGACGACTTGTACGATGTTCCACTTTTGTCCCTACACATCTTTGACAACGCGTCGCTGAAGCGCCACGGCGGGGAGTTCGAAAAGTATACGAGTATGTCGATCGGATTCGAGTGCACAGATGTCTCTCCAAGGTAACCAATCTGACTCGCGACCACTCAGGAAATCCATCAAGAGCTGTCATTCTTCACAGCAAGCCGTTGAGTGGCAAGTGAATGACGGTCATTGAACCCAAGTCATGCTTCGCAAATTTATTCATCAAGTCCGCTCACGGCAAGCGGGTCTAGAGAGCGAGCACGTCTGCAAGCGGTGATGGTAATTTTATCTATCCCATATAAGTCCTTTGTTGAAAGCCATATGCAACTGTGAACCTGGTGATCATTGCCTGCACACAGATCATGCAGGGTTCTGACATACAACGCTCACGGCACCCTTCTTCAGCGCGAGGTTACCGCCCAGAATCCATGTCCGTGGCTCAACCTCTTATCTCATGCTTCAATTTTCATGTACCTTACTTCGAGGTGTTTCTGACCACATCATCCATAGCCTTGGCGAAGTACTGCACGTTGTTTGTGTTCAGACCTGCCATACTGACCCTTCCATTCTTGGTCATGTAAACGTGCCATTTGTCCCTGATTGCACCAACCTGTTCTTCTGTCAAACCAGTGAAGCTGAACATACCGATTTGATTCATGATGTGGTCCCAGTTGCCCGGCGTCTCCAGCTTGTCCAACTCGGACTTTAGTGCCTTCCTCATGTCAATAATCCTTCCTGACATTGTCCTTAGATCGTCCTCCCATTCTGCGAAAAGCTTGGGGTCGTTCAGGATGGTCGACGCAATTCTGGCACCATAGGCTGGCGGATTCGAGATTTCGGAACGTTGAAGGATAGCGAGCTGAGAAGCGATTCTCTTGCAGGTGTCTTGCGCCTGAGCACCCGGGCTCGCAACGAAGTGAAAGGCACCTGCTCGTTCACCATAAAGACCGAAGTTCTTTGCGAAAGATTGTGCAATGCAGAGCTCGAACCCTTGCTCGACAAAGTACCTGATGGCGAAGTTATCTTGAGACAGGCTGCCTGAAGCGAAACCTTGGTATGCACAGTCAAAGAAGGGGAAGTGATTCTGATTCCGGATCACAGTCGCAATCTCCTCCCATTGTTCTTTTGTTGGATCGACACCAGTCGGGTTGTGGGCGCAAGCGTGAAGCAGGATGACGCTTCCCTTAGGTGCGGACTGTAAGCCGTTGATCATGCCTTCGAAATCTAGGCCTTTGGTCTTTGCGGAGAAGTAAGGGTAGGTCTTGATGGGCAGGTTGACATTGCTGAAGATCTGATTGTGGTTGGCCCATGTCGGCGAGGAGAGGTAGATTGTGGGAGTGGGTTTTGGGATGAACTTGGACAAGAACGCTCCCCCCAGGTGAACAGCACCGGTGCCAGAGACGGTTTGTAATGAACAGATCTAGAGGACAATGTGAGCCGAGGCAGACGGTGGGTTTGTTGTTACAACGTACTCTTCCCTCCTTGATGGCTGGACTGTCGGGCCCGACTACCAACTTCTGAGCGGCAGCAGTGAGTTCTGGAAGACCAGCTATAGGAAGGTATTCGTGATTCAGGTCTGGGTCGCTTCGTAGAATGTCATCTGCCTGATGGAACGATCAATTGGTGTACCCCGCACGGTGTGCTTTTCATACCTTCTTCACGACGGGCAAAACCCAGGGCTTCGCGTTGTTGTCTCGGTATGCACCGATACCCAAGTCGACCTTTTTCGAATCGGTGTCTTTGCGGTACGCAGCCATCAACCCGAACAAAGGGTCTTCTGGTGCTTGTGGAACGACATTTTCGTTGAAAATGGTCTCCACGGGATCAGGAGCGCGAGAGCCCATTGTGTGTTTCTGTACTTGATGTAAACGGTTGGCAGGCGTGGTGGAGGTGGATGAAGAAGATTCAGATGGCGGTGAAGGCATGGCAAGGGTGGTTCTAATTAATGAAGCGAAGTAAAAGCGATGGAGTTGTGCAGTGGCACGACTGGCAGGTGGAGGTGGAGGTGCAGGCGCAAAGCGGCCACATGCGCGGTCGATCGGTCCAAGTTGTAGGTACTTTGGGGCTCCGTTGCCTGGCGCTCCATGGGCCGAGGGCCCTGGGGAAGCGGCAAGGGTCAGGGGGGAAGCGGAACAACTTGACCTCGTCCTACTTTACCCGTCCTACTAACTTGGATTGTCATTGGAGAACTCCGATTGCTATGATGGGTAAAGTTCCTTAATCCAGGAGCATTTCCTGTCCTTCGCTCGCAATTGGTTAGGGGACCAGCACCCGTCCCTGTTTTTGCCTAATTAGGCAATGTAGCCTTCTAGAGGAGCAACAAGAATATCTACACGCAACACCAGCAAGTGAACACCCATCAACACGGTTGGACATTTAAGCAGGTGAGCACGATCTGTAGGGCTGTCCACTCACTCAAAAGATCAAGTCCCATGTAATCAGGAATCCACACAATCCACAAGTAGCCCAGAATACAGCCCGTGCTGTGCTGCCTCTCTCGCTTGCCCTCTTCAATTCCTTGTTACCCTTTCTTACGTTCTCATCCGTGTTCGCCGCATCTTCTACCAGCTGTCCGATCATTTCTCCTTGTACGCTCAAATGCCCAACCAGGGTCTGCTGCAGACTCGAGATCTCCATCAAACTCTTCTCCGCTTGAGTAACCTGGGCGAGCTGATCGGTGTAGTGGTTCAAGAGAGTAGAGTTCTCTTCTGCAAACAGCTGTAATTGTTCTGGCGATAGCTGTTGTTGACTTTGATCGCTAGTCTCATGCGAAGCATCGTAAGCATCGTGACCTCGCAGGTCAATATTGCCATATTCGTCCGTCGTCACCCTGTCGTTCATCGTGCTGTCAGGATCTCTCGACAATTGTACACCCTTGTTTCGTGCGTCATATAACGTGCTCTTCTGTTTTTCCTGAGCTCGATCGAGCCGTATTTGCACCATCTCTTGTTGTCTCCGCACTGCATTCGAGAGTCCCCAGTTCAGGTACCAGAGGACGCCATCCCGGAACAGCTTTGTGGTCCTGATTCCACCCTCTTCTTGTAGCTGCTGCTCGCTTTTGCCAGCGTCCGGTACGTCGCCATCTCCGGCTGCCCAGCGCCAAAGAACGTTGTTTGGTCGGCCGTACTTCTTCTCGAGCACTTTCTCCGCAGTAGAAGCTTGCAATGAGGCGGCCGATGCAAGGTTCGAGATGTTACCATTGATGTCGCGCAAGAGAGTAGATGTCCGAGCATCAATGTCCTCGCGTTGTGTGTCGTTCAGATATTGTGGTACATGGTTGAAAAGCGATGTGGACGTAGATGCCGTTGAAGGTTGTACATTATGGCGCCTTTGCCGCGGTTCGGAAGCGGTTGAAAGATATGGTTGCCGGATCGCGCGTATGTATGCCACCAGGGAGGAAATGGATCTATTCTAGCCGGTCGGGTCAGAACAGTCAACGTGCAGGTTTACTTGGGCCGTAGGTACTATTTGATATGCTTCTTTCAAAAAAGAGTCTAACGAGTCTGTCAGGCTAGCTGTGTCCCCGGTGATTGGCTTCGCAGAATGCGCATCCACTAGTATCGAGGACAGAGCAGGAGTCAGGTCCGTCATTGTAGCTTGTGTGTAGGCGGAAGGCTATAAAGTTGAGACCAGCTCTGGGATCGACACTCTCATAGTGTTATGCTAGATGAGATTCGGCCTTCTTCTCGATCTCGTAAAACGGTTTCTGCTCTATCGCGTTAGCTGAATGAGTTGAAAGAATGCATTGGATCCCACAAAATCAATCCTTCGCGAGCGCGAGCATAGATGTACTGTGGATTGTCAATGGTGGCATCCTTCACATGTTGTCATACCGCAGCAACTATCAGATTATTTTGTTGTGTTTGCACTTCCGACACAAGGCTAATTCTGTTCTTGTAAGCACGACCTGTTGTACCTTCAACTTATTGTTGTTGCAACCGTAAGCTTTGGAATCTTTATCAACAGTGTCTAATCCCAACACTGCAGTATATCTGATGCACGGCTTAACTAACCATCCACTGCAGTGCTGCATAGCATGTGTCGACGTCGAAAGGATGCATTCATTGCTTCTTGTTGGTGCAATGTGTTTGGTTAACGATCTCTGTAACGTGGCTACACAGTCTTGGTTGCGCTTCTTCAAAATAACAATCACAGCTACTAATGTGCTTTGTGGCCTGGAGTGGAATTTACTGAACGCATTTAGCACCTGCTGTTTCAGAAAACAGCTCTTTTGGTCATCGAACGTATCAAAGCCTCCATCTACGAACAACAGTTCTTGCACTTCTTGCAATCTCGACAATGTCGCCGACCAGACTGTCCATGCTCGTCAGCCGCGTTACAAATCACAATGAGCCAATGAGACCCGGAGCACTTGACAAACACATTTGTCTAAGTGCTCACGGATATTCAAGATGAGGCTCCGAAGGTGGCTGAGCAGTGGCTGGGCATTGGTGTCATCACGAAACCAGCACATACCACCGAACACGATTTCTGTTCTGAAGCTTTACATCTTGCAGCGTTGGAATTGGATACGAGATTCAGTTTCATTGGGTCATACCCCGCAGATGAGAGCACGGCGCTGACTTACCCTCCCAACTTCTGCTCGGAAGACTGGTTCTGCTATGAGTGAGATTCTGATAACCACGGTGAACTATTGGTCTCAATTTTGAGCAAAACTTCGGCGAAATTCGGATTCTGCTGTCCCATCTTGGTGTCTATGGTCCATCGATCTACAGGTGGGGAATTTTTGCATGCCTGCAAGCCAGGAGGACATACAAAGAGTGTTACAAGAGCAGTTAGTTGGTTTGGAAATGCGGGGTGGGATCTACGCAGTCATCAGCAGTACCGAGGACCCAGACACGAATGTCTCGCAGATATATACATCCATCGATGTCTGCCCGCTGATTGCATTCCCTGAAACTCATCGAACACTTTATATGTAGGTAGCTGACACGAGATCCAACCCCGAAAACCGGCGTCGCCCTATAAGCTTCCCGAGTTCATTGTCGGCTTTTTGTGCAACGTTTCTGCTTCACTCGTCCGCTACTTACTTCACACTATCTTCCCTTTCACGTCATTATAAGTCGTCTTAACCTTACCTACATGAACGGGAGTCATACATTTGACATTTCTACGACAATTGCATTCAAGAGGATATTCCCTTCACTTCACTGCTGCTTATGAGAGGTTCCAATACTGGTTATAAAAATGTGCCTTTACTAAACGTTTTCCTCGCACCAAGCATTCTTCCCCCATCCTTCTTCCGCAGACCCCAAATAAGGGCGTTCTCCCTTGGATCCAAGCCAACCAGCTACGATTGCAAAATTGCTCCACAGTGCTGAAATTGTTCCCAGTCATCTGCGTCGTTGTGCTG
>Ga0210040_10006389_pt1 | contig 14697 bp, 9 predicted proteins | sample CryGeyCG12114_NA_FD_185462 | JGI IMG/M metagenome (GOLD analysis project Ga0210040, IMG submission 185462) | Groundwater microbial communities from aquifer - Crystal Geyser CG19_WC_8/21/14_NA (SPAdes) (version 2) | ecosystem: Environmental > Aquatic > Deep subsurface > Groundwater | place: USA... | reverse complement strand
CCCCCTCTCTCGACCCCCAACTCGTTCAATATCCGCACACACCCCCTTCCTTCACCGGCGTCGATGATTCATGCTAAGATACTGGGTAGACCGGCATTTCCAATCCCTCGCGTTATGTTCCATCTCCAACACTCCAACTCCCCGAGGATGAGCGTGTGCGCGAGTTTCGTCCGGTGGATTCATCGAAGCTGGGTGGAATATCGACCCTGCCATTTCTTTGCGCGGTGGAACTCGTCGGGACTGTTTCGTTGAGTATTTCCGCAAACACGCCGATCGGGGCCGGAACGTAGGAATGTCACATGGGGACCCGCTATCAAGACCAGGGTCCCAGTTTGCGCCGTTCATACTAGTCCACCATGGGACTTGATCTCTTTCTTGCGTCCACGCGAGTGCGCGAGCACTCCTTCGTGTGACGTGGACCTCAATGCTCAAAGCCCAAAGTCGACCCACTCACACGCACACTCGGCACTCACACCACCGCCGCTCACCACACCCAGATCAACTCTCTCGCCTATCTCGCCGTCGACGAATCTATAGCAATCCGGCACACCGGTCCCGGCGCCGACGCTCTGCCGCACCTCGACGGCATTCGGCCAGGAAGAGGCCGCGGGGTCCGCGGCCGGCTTGCGCGTGTACAGGATGCCCTCGAGGACGGTGGCGTTGTAGAAGCAGCGGGTCGCGCTGCCGTCGGGGGTGATGGCGGCGTTGGGGACGACGGTTTTGGCGAGGGGCGCGGAGAAGGTGTATGCTTCGAGAGCGGTGTCGGGGTTTGTGAGGGAGAGGGCCACGGAGGTGAAGACGATGGAGAAGGGGTTGGCGGCGCTGGAGATGGTGTATTCGGTGGTGGAGGAGGGAGAGGTGGGGGAAGAAGATGACGCGCTGACGATCCAGTCAAACGTCGTTAGCGACGCCGAGCTCGATTCGTTGTACGTCTGGTACGGGTAGCAGCGCCAGGTCGCGGCGTTGGGGGTGCACGCGGTGTCGACGCTCGTGAGGTAGGTGTTGATCGTGTAGGACCCAACCGGGAAGCCGGTTTTATTCCCTGCTGTGTCGTTTTGGGCCGAGGAGAGACCGTTTTTGTTTTTACTCGAGCTGTACAAGCGGTGTTTTTGGTTAGGGACGATTTTTCCCACGTAGTACAAGGGGAGTTGGATTGAGACGACGAGGTAGTAAATGTAGGGAGGAATTGGAATTGTAGTACCTATGCGCTTTATCGCGGAGCGTCAGCCCGATCACGAGACCAATCGCAGTGATCGCGAGAACGACGAGTACAACGCACCCGAGACAGATGAGTTTCCTCCATCCGCCGCGTCCCTCTGGAGCGGCGTTCTTGCTGTTTCGTCGCGCGTCGGCGAGTTTTTCGCCGTGCGGGCCTTTGATGTCGTCGTACGGGTTGGCCGGTGGTTTGGGGCTCGCGAGCGTGGGTGGGTGTGGAGAGAGGAAACTGAAAAAGTTGCTTCCGCGGCGGGGGTTGCGCAGTGGGATGTCGGGCGCGACGGTGTCGGTTTTCTCGTCAATTACGCCGAGGCGCGTGGTCGGTGTGTGGTTTGAGCGGCGCGAGGAGCGGGAGTAACTGCGTTTGTGGACGGGTGCTGGCGGCGGCGGCGGTGGTGGTAGAGGAGGGAGGTTGTGGGTTTCGTTAGCAAATGTCGAGGCTGTAGATGCGCTTGTGGGTGAGTGGGCGAATGTGGGAGAAGCGTGGGTTGAGGAGGTTTTGGTGTCGTTAGGGTAAAGGCTGTAACTTGGTGAAGCCATGGTGATGATGGCTGGGCGCAAACAACTTAATGCTGCGCTGGATGTCTGGAAATGCGAGATAAAAGCCTCGAAGAAGCGCTGTACATATCAGCGGTGGTATATCAGTGTATCAAGACGTAGGAAGAGGAGGAGTCATCGCGAACAGTGTACAGCCAGCCTCAGCCTCTGAGGGCACGGGAGCAGTGTGGTCGACGATCGCAAAGCAAGCAAGCAAGCGGGATGATTTTCATGCTGTCATATCACCGGCAGAAGCCTGATCCCAGCACCCGCAGATTTCGCGGTGGTGTGATAGGCGTGTCTCTCCGAGCTGACAGCCGGACTAGCGAATCTGGCGAAGCCACAGTGCTTGATGAAGAAATTGAGCGGCGTGGCGTGCGTGGCTTCACCTCGTACGGCTCAAGCTCAAGTTCTTGTTGTCGGCCGGATCGACAGTTCTCTGGCGGTGCCGTCGATGGCTTGCCGATCGTAAGCCGGCTAGTGGAGAATGTGGAGGAAGGCCGAGGCCATCAGTGCAGGAGCCCGGGAAACGGCACAACAAACAACCACCAGAGTTCGAGCAAGACGGTCGACAACAAGGTATTGTCTATCGCACAAGACGAGTTTGTAGAATGTTTTCGCCCCTGTATGAGGAAAGACGCGCCATATCATCAAGCATGTACAACGAACAAAAAAGCCGTTCGGCCTTGGTTTCAATCCTCCTGCGACATCTTCCAACCTTTGTAAGCATTCCATCATCGTCAGGTTTTCAGCCAATAATTCATTGAAAAAGCAGCGCGGGCTTCGTGTCCGTCGTGGAAATCTTCGTGTTTCATCTTATAGCTCATTTGTAACTTCTTCCAACTTAACTTCAAGCAGGTCCCCATGCTGACTGAGCACCGCCGAATGTACATATTCGGTTGCATTGGGCACAGATAACATGGCTGGCTCACTCCGTGGTCGGCTGATTACTTCCACATATGATAGCACTGTCGAGTCAGGTACCTCGTCGTGTATCGTGTGATGGAAGTTTGCGCCAAAAGCCTCCACGTTACTGAGCGAGTGCGCATAGTCCTGCGTAAGGTGCTGATCGACATTGCTAAACCCTGCAAAGCTGTGATGAGTTTGCAGGGGTGGGCGCGCCAGAAAAGGAGAGGCTGACAATGCGAATTGTGGCTGATTCGCCGTTGATTGCAGAGGTGAGCTGTGGATTTGAGCTTGTCCTCCTAACTCGTTCATGGCAGACGCTGCAGTCAGGACTGCTCGAAGCGCTTCTTCGTCAATTTCCGACGTCGAGAAGTGGTGACCATGGCAGTGTCTCGTTGCGTTCAGCGCAGACGGCGTTGCTTGTTCTATGCTCTCGTCGCCTAGCTGAGCCTGCAACACCTTGTGCGTGTTCATGTCGAAGTTGGTTAGCGGGTGTCGGTGGGGTTCGTCCGTGTCGTCGGGATGCAAGTCGAACAATGTCGCACCATTTTGAACATCTTGGTCGATCATCTGGGGCATTTCAAACAAGTTCTCACCTGTAGTAGGAACGTCTGGAGGTAAGACTGGCAGGTCATGCGAGTCCAAGTCATAGTGGAATGGATCCATGTCTGGGAAGTCCTCCTCCATCATTTGAGTCTGGTTCATGCTCATGTCGAAGGATCCTGGCGCGGTAGAGAAGCTCGCCATACTGTCATTTCTAAAACCCATGAAGCCATCTTGGCACAACTCCTCGTCCATGTTTCCGGCGTACAACGGGTAACTGTCTTGGCTATGTTGCGCAAGGAAGTTCTGGTTGCTGTCGAAGATGTCAGATGTTGAGCCTTCGACAATGGAGTCCATGGTCAGCGGCGGCAGGGCCATTTCAGCAATTGGTGGTGGACTGTTCGCGTCCGCCCGTCTAGGTGGCGGGACTAGCTTCTGCCAGGTTGTGGTACCGACAAAATCTGCTTGCGCTTGAGAAAACTTCCAGAGCAGAATGGCTTTCCTCTTATGCTGGGATGAGATGGAGAACGTATCATCCGCTGCAGGTCCTGCTGAGATCACTTGCATGATGGTGATGCTTCTCAAATAGTTCCGACAAGACTCGTTTGCCGCCTGTATCCTCGCGTCATCTTTCGAGTCTTCAGCATGTCGTTTCTTTTCTGTTAACAGAGTGAAAGTGTTAGCCCACCACTTTGATTCGAAAAATGGTTTGACCCGCCCAATGCTCGCAATATGACAGTGGTCGTGGACAGGCTGCTTTTCTGGCCTGCCGTTGCGATAGATATAGGTAATGCTGCTCCAACTTCTCAATAGGCCCAAGGTCTTGATGTTATTGCTTGACGGATGTAAAAAATTAAGCTCCAAGCTGATGCCGAGCTTGGAGAATTTTGGTGGAAAGTCTGACATAAGTTGAAAACTGGCGTCAAGCATGACAATGTCACAGTGGCCCGGTAATGCTGGGTAGTCCACGATTGTTCTGAGAGCGGGCCAGCAGGTACGCCAATTCGGAATATCCTCAAGCATCATTGGTACAGGCGGCAAGTTTGAGCTCTGTATTCGTGTATAGCTGTGCAAGGACTGGTCCATCTGGTTCGGTAGGCTTACCCACATGTCGAAACTCAGACTGCATATGTCGTGCTTGTTACTGAAACCCGCATTGGACTCGAGTGTGTGATCAGCGGGTGGCAAGTAATTGTGACCGCTGTATGATGCATCGGTGCTCCCCAGTCTCTGGCTATTGACCTGGTGCTCAATAGAGTTGTGGTAGTAAGTTCTTCTAGAATCGCCGCAAGCTTTCTCGTCCTGACATGCAATCAAGGTATCCCCTGGATGTTGGAGTCAGCGGAGGCAATCGTGTTGTCGCCTAGCTCACTCACATTCTGGAGTGCCTTTGAGCAGCGAGTTCAGAACTTGAATATGGCTAGACACCTGTTTGCGGGTGCGATATTCGCCAGTCTCTCTGTAAATAAACTCTGATATCAGCTCGTTCCTTCCGTACGGCTTTCCGTTTTGCGACGCCTTCTTTCTGCCCATGGGATTGATATTGACAAGCGCTGTAATTTGTCAGCAAGATGATCTGGCTTTTCATTCTGCGTGTTGCTGACCATTCTGGAAGCTATCTTCGATTCGATCATCCCAGACAGGTTTGCCATCAACACCTCGATCATATCGTTGTCGAGCTCGATACGCGATATACTTTGTATCCTGTAGATAGGGTCTGCTCGGATCCAGTCGCTGTCTAGGCTTACTTTCTTTCAGATGTCGACGGAGCTTCAGGTGCTGTAGTCTTTCTGCACGATTGTCATTGGATCCGAGTGTAAAGTTTGGAGTCGAGTACAAAGGAACTGATTTCGCGAGGACTGCGCCCTGGTCCGCGAGGTCAGAGAAGTGCTGGTTCTCTGTTCCTCCCTTGGAGCCCAGGGCGTACGTTTGCACGTTGCCTGATATTGTGCCGAGCACTCTTGTGGATAGAGGTGGCCTGGTATCGTTGACTTGAACTTGGGCAGTACTATTTGCATGCCAGTGCTCCATGGACTGGTGAAAAGGTACACGTGCACTCTCACTGTGGCATGAGAATGCTGCTGACAATGCTCGTCGGCTACAGAGGGTCAAGGACACGCAACTCAGGAATGGCTTGATTGATGGACAGAAGGGAATGTGGGCAGAGTTAAATGACAACAGTAGAGGGACACAAGAGTATTAAAGTCTCTAGATGCTCGTGCTGCAATGGAGGTTACTGAGACCATAGTGCATTACTTAACTGTGGCATCGAAGTGCCTGTTCAGCTCGACCTCTCTCAGGACCAGGCCCGATTGGCTGGCATATTCTCCTTCCCTTCGGACATTACAGTTATCCAAGCATATTGTGCCGAGAAAGACCAGGCAATCTCAGATGTGTCGAGATCACTTATCCTTGCCGCACGGACTCGGAGTTTGGGGAAGTGAATGCAAGGGATAGAGGGCCCCAAGGGCATCGTCACAACATCACCACAATAAATAACAAAAGGACGACCTGCTCACGGACCAAAGGTGATTGAACAATCGACAACACAAAGGAATGTGGACGGACGAATCAGACTGTACCTACAATGAGTAGTAATCTTCCCCAGGAATGCGTTCAGTGTCATGTACATACAGAGTGAACTCAGGCAAAGTCAGGGCTGCATTGTGTCTTTTCCGTGCATGTATGATCTCGAATATCCACATGGTCTTAGGCAACTGTCAGTAGTGAAGTAACCAACTTCTAGTAGAACATTTCCCCAGAGTTAAGAATCGTACGGCGTTGACGAGCGATCTTCACAGGGTTGATGAGTTGCATACAAGCAAGGGATGAAGTAGGCGAATCGCCGATGATCGCCCTTGCGAACGCAAGCGGCGAGAGAACTTCATCAGAGGTCGTCGCCCTCACGAGCATCGACGTTGAACTTCCTACGGGCCGAACCCGTTGCAATTTTGTTGTAGTGAACCATGGAGCTTTGCTGACCCACCTTCTTCTCGATCGCCCTGATTCCCTCCTCGGGATCGACCGTCTCGGCTTCTGCAAAGTCAAGAACAAGCCTCCTGCCCAGCAAGTGTGTGTTGGACAGTGCCTCTTTAGCGTTCTCTGCTTCTTTTGCCGTGACGAAATCTGCGAAAGCAAATCCACGAGCCGTGTTGTCGAATTTCTTTGGTAAACGGACTGTACGTAGCTGCCCGTACTCCTTGAGCAGGTTCCGAACATCCTTCTTCGTCGTTTGGAATGGCAGATTCTTGATGACAAGTTTGGTCTTTGCAGCGTTGACTTTCCTTGCATTGTCCTCACGTCGCCGTTCTTCGGCAGCATCAGTCGCCTTCTGAGCAGTTTTAACCTGGAGTTCATGACCATCTAACCTGGTCGCATGCATAGTCGCAAGGGCTGCTCCAGCCTGGTCTTTGGTCCCGAACTCCACAAAGCCAAACCCCATGCTGAGCAGCTCTCCAGGGCGCTTGGGGTCAGTTCTTGTCTTCACTTTGGCCGACAAGAAGCCAGACAATGGTTTGAAAACCTCGCTCAACCTTGCACTGGTGGTTGAAAAGTTCAGATTCTTGACGAAGAGGGTATATGTCGTGCCTTGCGCTGAATTTTGCACAGGCTCGGTTGTTCGTGTGGTGTTTTTAGTCTTTTCCATTGCGGCTTTCTCATCCAGAAGACCATAGGGAGCCTTTTCAAGGTAGAGGGGAACGCCCTTGATGTTCCGATAAGCGAGTTCTTTGATAGCCTGCTTGGCAGCATCAAGCTCGGCAAACTTTGCGATCGCCATTGTACCTGAAGGTGGAAAGATGAAACGGGCAACTTCGCCGAACGGTGCCAGTAAAGCAGTGAGCTCCTCCGTCGTTGTGCCAAATGGGAAATTTTTGAGCAGTAGCGTGGTGTCATCTCGCTGACTGTTTTTGAAAGCATCAACGTCAACACCATGGGAGCGTAGATACTCCTTGGTTTCGGCAATTACATTCGTCTCAGCATGTGCTTGCTTGACCGCGGCGTCAGATGAAGCTGGATCAAGAACTTCAGCCTTGGAGACACCTAGCCTTTGCGCGACTGAAGCTAACACAGCATCCGGATTCATGTACAGTGAATTCCAGCTGAACGTGGCAGATGCTGCATCGGTCTTCCTCTTGATGGCCTTTTGCTGTTTGAGGGGCAGCTTCGAGATTTCAAAATCATTTAGTTGCTTAGTCTCTTTCTTGTCCGACGCGGGCAAGATATGCATCAATCTGCCCTGAAAGCTTTGACCGTCCAAGTTCTGCAATGCCAGACTGGCGTGTTCGGGCTCAGAGTATTGGATAAACGCTAGCCCTTTGTTGGTCAAGTTGCGAGAATCTCTCACTATATGGATCTGTATGTAGTCAGCAGCTGTCGCCGGTTCCATGTGCAAGACATCAAGTGCGATAATAAAATTTCAGAAATGAGAAGCATCTACTAAAATAATCTCTCCCATTCAAATCATATGCAAGTGCATAAGCTGTCCCTATCAGGAAATCATCACGTAAAAACGGAAGTTGCAAGAGCAAGAAAACAATTCGAACTTACTTCGTCAAGCTTTCCAAAATCGGAGAATTTCTCCCGGAGGGCTTGCTCATCTGCTGTGAAAGGAAGATTTCGTACAAACAAACGTCCGTTGAGCACCTCGACTCGCCCAGCTGTGTGAATATCCTCGGGAGTTTGAGGTTCGACTTCATCCGGACTCTGTTCGTCGCTCTCGACTACGTCTGCAGGACGATTGGTCTCCTCGGCAGTCGGAACCGTTGTTCTATCTTGTAGCTCCTCAGGGTCCATAATATCAAGTAGCCTGCTGGTCTTGCCACGGAGCCAGTCGTTGTCCGAAGCAGACGGTTCTGCATTCTCCGTATCGGATGGAGCCACCAGGTCCTTCGTGTGGCTAGTCTGTGCCAAGTCATGCTTGTCTGAAATACTCGATGATGCTCCGGTGTCACCAGAAGTCTTCAGAGGTTGATCTGTGCCATGAGTAATCTTGAGGGCAGAAGCTTTTGGAGCGGTCAGAGTGGCTGGCTCGACGGACGGTCGTCCTACATGCGCAGTTATTTTTGGGTTGTCTGATTGTTTTCCTGTACTCCTACTTGACCGCTGCAAGGTAGTTGAAGCCTCTCGGCCCTCGTCGGTCAAATCCCGCTTCCTCTTTCTGTTTGAGTCACGATCTGAAAGTGGCACCGCATGACCAGTTGCATTTCTCTGAACTTCGACTGCCCTTGCGAGATCTACTGAGATCTTCGACATGCGAATGAAGGACTTGTTGAAGTACTTCACAGCATTTTGAGCCGTATCGGCATCTCTGAAGCCAACGAAGCCTATACGGCGACCTTCCAGCACATGAGCGTCAGTGACGTGAAATTTGTTTCCAAAGTGGGACCTCAATTGTTCACTGTTGAATGTCGGTGGAAGGCCTGAAACGAACACTCGCGACGCAGGAGACTCAGCTTCTTGCATCATGTCCCGTAATGTTATGGGTAGACTCGAGATGTGACAAAGAAGGCTGAAACTCAGTAGACAAAATTTGAACTGCGCCTCTCGGGCTCAAGACGGACACTCTTCAGCCAAGACCGGTCGGAGTTTAGTCTTCGATCTCCGCTTTGCGGCGTGTTGCCGTCGCTTTGTATGTACACAATATCTACCAGCGAGATAACAGACACTTCCCGTGTACAAGACGCTTCACGGTACCCGAGCACTTCCTGCTATATTGAGCTGCCCTATTAACATGGCGTCTACCGAAAACATCCTCGAGAAGAAGGAGAAGCTAGAACGTAAGTGCGCACCGTAACACATATAGGAGTATATGGGCTGATGAGGTGTATCAGCGCAAATCAAGTCGGTCGACATGGTGCGGAAATGCAATCATCCTTGTCGTTAGCAGGTCTAGAGGCTAACAGATAGGTCAAAGAGCGAGGATATGCAACAAGAAGCAATCGAGTGTGGTATGCTAGAGTATGCCGCCTGTGCTTGACCCAATCTGACTGCAGCAGCACAAGAAGCCATGGAGAAATTTAATATTGAAAAGGTAGCGAAGGCCCTGACCCTGGCCTGCGCCCACTGACATACTCAGGACATTGCGCAACACATCAAGCGAGAGGTACAACCTAACAAGTGAGACCGCAACCTGTTCTAACCACTCGCAGTTTGATTCCAAGAAAGGCGCGACATGGCATTGCATAGTAGGGAGGAATTTTGGCAGTTTTGTAACCCATGGTAGGTATCAGAAAGCACTAACGAGATGAAGTCGTGCTAACAATCCTCGCAGAGACCAAGCATTTCATCTATTTCTACCTTGGTCACGTCGCCATCCTTCTTTTCAAGACACAATAAATCCTTCCACACTGGTACGGCGCATGGGGAGGACTAGCAACGCGTGGTGCAATTTTCGAAAACATGAGCAAGGCAAGGCGCTGCAGAACATTACGTTATCGTCAGGATTGAGCGTCGCAGGTGGTTGGGCGGACCAGACAAACGTTTTAGGGAACAGAATGAAAAGATACTGAATACAGTGATAAACAACCATGGTATTACCCAGGTACGGGATCGATTATCATGTTGACACGGGAACAAGATCCATACCAGTGGGCATGCAGGTCGACCTCGACCGGTCCAACTTGGAATTCAAGTGTCACAGTCACACATGCACTGCGACGAGGCGCAGTCGCCAACCTGCCAAGCATCAGTCGCGCGTCACCGCCGACCGCCACTGGCACCTGCATGCCTTCGAGTTCCAGGTTCTTTACCTATCCCCAGCTTCTACTTTACATGAACCGTTTGCGCCTCACATCTCCTCACGGATACCCTGAGTATTGAAGGACCCCAATTCGTATCTAAACCTTTTTTTTCAACATCACTACCACCAGACCACACCTTCCTCTTATTCCACGAGAAACGTTACATATTTCGCAGCCGCTGTAGCCGCAACCACACCATGGCCTTTTGTCTAACCGTCGGCACTAAAGGTAGGTTTGCAGCAACGGGAGACCTCTTTGCAGTTGGTAACATTCTCAGATTTCTCGAGTCAGCTGAAAGGCTACGAAGGCATAACTGCGCAATGTCAGAATTGCGGAAACTGGTCGGCGCACTGCATTTCAAGATGGGATTGGTTCACAATCTGTTTCGTTGTGAGCAGTGCCACACGCTTTACGGTTCATGAGATTACTGACCCGATTCACAGCCTTTAGTGCCGTTGTCAACACATAAGGAACAGTTGCTCGCATGCAACAGTGAGTGGAGGTTGAACTCAACAAAGAGGCTGCGCTAAAGACTTCCTAGTTTGCCGTTTCATGCAGGATATCAAGAATCGACCCGATGTACAGTCACAGATGAACGGCCAGGCGCCACCGCAAGGACAAGGCACGCCGCACGGGCAAGGTCCTCAAGGCTTTACTGGTGCGCCCCCGGGTCAACGTCCGCAGTACAAATGAGCGAAGCAGCAACATTGTGTAAAAATATTGGCGTTAGGGGACATGGGTATCTTTGACAGAGCTTGAGCGAGTCGGGCTTGAGCAAGCCGGTCTGTTGGTACACCAGCCAGCAGGACCGAGACCACTATACCTGTCTGCAGCACCGAAGATTGACACTAATAGGATGAAAACTGCACGAATATTCCACGAACCTCTTCTTGTTTCTCAGTCGCGTGGCTGTTTGTTTCCGGACTGCTTGCGCTACTGAAAGTGCAAGATATGTTTTCTATGCCTAATGGAAGGCACCCTCGAGCCTTTGCATCTTGGTACATTGTGTGTTCTCTTCGAAGGACACCTCATGACAGCCGCATCTGTTCAAGTTACCAAGCTACCACCATCGGCCTTCGGGCTGCTTTCAGCACTTTCGCATGAACGTGACTTATGTCAAACACGCCAGGAAACCGACCATATACGATCAACCGTTTAACGACTTGGGAGAAGGGTCGCGGCCCGCATGAAACAGACCCTGCTCTCTGGACAGGTCTTTCAAGAGGTACAAGATCACTTAATCTGTCTGTCGGCTTTGGTCCCACGAATATACCTGTGACCGAACTAACGATTAACGTGCAGTCGACAAGATGCGCTGTTATTCCCCGGGGTTCTCTTGTCGTGTCACGCGGACTGATGATAACAACAACGAATGGCATTTTCACACTGCAGCGATGTCGGATCCTGCAGCCGGAAGACTCGTTTCAGCGTTGACAATTTAGCACACGATCGCCTCGAACAGGGTCCATGTGCCTTCTGAGTTCTATCGGGGGTTAAACGGACAAACTCGTCAAACGAATTACATGATTCGACGGACAAATTGTTTGATAGGCCACTACGAGCCGGCCCTGAGCTGCAGCCTGGGGTAGGATGGCTTTGACAGGGCGGAGACGAAAACGTTGTGTTTCTAACTGGTTTACCATCCACCTTATCTTATTGGTTTACATGAGCAGACTGATAAACAATTGAAAAGGTAGCTTCCTTGACCCTAGCTAAGCAGTCTGATCTGCGCCCTTATCTTCAGTTGGCAGGGATCCACCTCTTGGCCTCCGCTAATGGGACGACTATCAATCACGTCTCTCAGCCACTAGCGGTCAAGCCCGACGACACATCTATCGACAATAATGGTTTAATGATCCCGAGGAAGTTTTGCATCTGCGCCGACGAGATATCTGTGTATACTCCTTGTCATTGACTTCTGTCAGGATACAGCTGCTGAGAAGCATGGGCTGCTTCTAGAACTCGTTCCGCCCATGCTGTATAGCTTACATATAATCTAATCTATCTTCCCTCCACACGTACTTCCTCTATCCTGTTTCGGCAGTTGGCACGCGACCTCTTTATTGTTCTTGAGTACGTTGGAACGGTCCCCTTCCAATTCAGTCACCATGTCTACAGTTGGCGCCGCCACGCCGCCCCTATCCCAAGGCTTTGGCTATGGTATTATCTTAGGTCTTGGTTTTGCCTTTGCTCTGGGCATGATTGCCACGACTTGGGCTCTCAAACGATGTAAGCAACACACTCAGTAAAAGTCTGACCAGTCCATGAGAGTACTTGTTGCAGCAAATGCTCAGCGGCTGCAGTGAATTAGTTGTGACCCTTCACCATGAGGGTCGTAACCAATATCCTACACATCCCGAAGAGAAAATGGTCCACTGCCTTGCTAACACTCCTCCCCTCTAGATCACAACGAAGTCCAAACATCTGAAGCCTTCTCCACTGCCGGGCGCACGGTCAAATCAGGTCTCGTGGCAGCAGCAGTGGTCAGTAGTTGGACCTGGGCAGCGACCCTTCTCCAATCCTCAGGCGTAGCATATCGCTATGGTGTCTCCGGCCCATTCTGGTATGCCTCTGGAGCGACGGTCCAGATCATCCTCTTCGCAACATTGGCTATTGAGTACGTCTTCCCACTCTTGGATGGCTCTTAGCCTTCCTCCGAGTTGCTCGTGCTAGAAGCACTGAACCGATGGAAATCTAACCTCCTGGGGGCGATCGCAGTCGTAAACTGACCACAACAGACTCAAACGCCGCGCTCCTAACGCCCACACCTTTCTCGAAGTGATCAAAGCCCGCTACGGCGTCGTCACTCACGCCGTCTTCCTAACGTTCGGCCTCATGACCAACATCCTCGTTACAGCTATGCTCCTCACTGGCGGTAGTGCCGTCGCCAGCGACCTGTCCGGCGTGCCTGTAGCTGCGGCTTGTTTCCTACTACCTGTAGGAGTCGTACTATATACCATGTTTGGAGGAATAAAAGCGACGTTCTTGACCGACTACGTCCACACTGTCATCATCTTGGTCATCATCCTTATCTTCTCCTTCTCAGCGTATGCCACAAATGCGGTGGTGGGCTCGCCGGGTAAGGTCTGGGACCTCCTTGTTGAGGCTGGGAAGAGACATCCTGTTGAAGGAAACGCTGGTGGTAGCTACCTTACTATGCAGAGTAAGGAAGGTGCTATCTTTTTTGTGATCAACATAGTTGGGAACTTTGGCACGGTAGGAGAATTCCGAGTCTCCAACAAGTTCGGCCCTAACTATCTGTTATTAGGTATTCTTGGACAATGGCTACTACAACAAAGCCATCGCCGCCTCCCCAGTGGATGCACTGCCCGGCTACGTGATAGGCGGGCTATCGTGGTTCGCAATCCCCTGGCTCTGCGCCACAACCATGGGTCTCGCGGCTTTGGCGTTGGAATCAAGCCCAGTCTTTCCCACATTTCCTCTCAGAATGTCCGATGCCGACGTGACCGCGGGACTCGTCCTCCCCAACGCGGCCGTCGCCCTGCTCGGCAAAGGCGGCGCCTCCGCCACCTTCCTGCTGGTATTCATGGCTGTCACGTCGGCCTCGTCCGCCGAGCTGATCGCCGTCTCCTCCATCTGGACCTACGATATCTACCAGACATACATCAACCCCAAGGCCACGGGCAAGTTCCTCATCCGCATGTCCCACGCCGCGTGTATCGTCTACGCGCTCGTCATGGCTGCGTTCAGCACCGGTCTCTTCTACGCTGGCATCGGAATGGGGTACATCTACCTCATGATGGGCTGTATCATCTCTTCCGCCGTCCTCCCCGCCACGCTGACACTGATGTGGAAAGACCAGAACTGGATCGCCGCGGCGGGTAGTCCAGTGCTCGGACTGATCTGCGCGCTTATTGCGTGGTTGGTCACCGCGAAGAAGCAGTGCGGCAGCCTTTCCGTCGAGTGTACTGGAGCCAACAACCCCATGCTTGCGGGCAATGTGACTGCGCTGCTGTCTCCGATCGTCTTCGTCCCCATCTTGACGTTTGCGTTTGGACGCCAGAACTACGATTGGCAGAGCATGAAGGCGATTCGACGAGGTGACGATTCGGACATCGCTCGACGTGCAAGTGTCGACTTGGAAATCGTGCCGGGACACACCAACACGGACGCTGAAGCGGAAGCGGCGGAACAGCACAAGTTGAAGAAGGCGGCGGTGATTGCCCGTAGCTTGACTGTGTTCATGACGGTAGCACTGTTGGTTTTGTGGCCTATGCCGATGTATGGCAGTGGGTATATCTTTAGCAGGAAGTTTTTTACTGGTAAGTCAGATTCTTTCGTGCCTGCTGGTAAGTGCTAACGAAAACGATAGGATGGGTTGTGGTAGGTATTCTGTGGATTTTCTGCAGTACGTTTGCGGTGGGCATTTTCCCGGTGTGGCAGGGTAGAAAGACTATTGCGCACACGGTAAAGAGTATGTACCTAGATGTAACAGGGCAGAGGAAGCCGATTTTGCAGGGCAGGGTGCAGGCGGTGGAAGAGGAGAAGGAAAATGGAACTATGACCCCAGATGAGAAGGGTGTGGTCAAGACGGGATAAGAGATGTACTGATCTGGCTTTGGTCTTCGCAAAGACACAATTGGATACACATCCATGTTGGGGTTTGCAATCGTGAGTAGAAGTGCGTCCCTTGATCTCGATAGTCGATGTAGACCTGGATATCCTGGAGGTGAGACTAATTCCTGACTTACGATGGCTCGAGACATGTTGTTGAACAGTGTTGCTTTCACTTTTA
>Ga0210040_10006388_pt1 | contig 14697 bp, 14 predicted proteins | sample CryGeyCG12114_NA_FD_185462 | JGI IMG/M metagenome (GOLD analysis project Ga0210040, IMG submission 185462) | Groundwater microbial communities from aquifer - Crystal Geyser CG19_WC_8/21/14_NA (SPAdes) (version 2) | ecosystem: Environmental > Aquatic > Deep subsurface > Groundwater | place: USA... | reverse complement strand
TGGCACCCCACGAAGGCGTGGTGCTGGAGGCCCATTCCACCGACTACCAGCGCCCGGAGGCCTTCCCCCGCCTCGCGGAGCTGGGCTTCGCCTTCCAGAAGGTCGGCCCCGCGCTCACCTTCGCCTGGCGCGAGGGGGCCTACGCGCTCGACGCGCTCGCCCAGATAGCGGGCTGGATCGACCGGGACCTCTCCGAGTCGATGGAGATCGTCATGCTCGCCGACCCCAGCCACTGGCAGCGTCATCTCGACTCCAAGGCCGGGGAGCTCCGCGTCCAGCGCCACTTCTCCTACGCCGACCGCATCCGCTACTACTGGCCCAGGCCCGAGGCGCAGGCCGCCCTCCAGCGCCTGCGTGGCGCGCTCCAGGGCAAGCGCCTCCCCGAACCGCTCCTCCACCAGGGGTTCTCGACCGCCGTCCTCGACCGGGCGGAGCCGCTGCGCGCCCAATTGTCCCCGACCGACGCCCTGCTCCAGGCCTGCGTGCAGGAGGCGCTGGCGCCCTACTTCTTCGCCGACGCATGACTTGGCCCAACGCATGACCTGGATCGCTCCCGACCGCCTCTTCGACGGAGAGCGCCTGCGCGAAGGCCTGGCCCTCCGCCTCGACGGCTCCCGCGTGGCCGACCTCGCCCCGCTCGACCCCGCGATGGAGGCGCGCCGGGTGCCCGGCCTCCTCACGCCCGGCTACGTCGACCTCCAGGTGAACGGCGGGGGAGGGGTCCTCCTCAACGCCGAGCCCACCGTCCAGGGCATGGAGGCCATCGCCGCCGCCCACCGCAGGCTCGGCACCGTGGCCCTCCTCCCCACCCTCATCACCGACGCGCCCGAGGTCATGGACCGCGCCACGGACGCCGCCCTCGCCGCCAAGGGCAGGCCGGGGATCGTCGGCATCCATCTCGAAGGCCCCCACATCTCCGTGGCCCGGCGCGGCACCCACGCCGCCCGCTTCATCCGCCCGCTCGACGACCGCACCCTCGCGGCCGTCCGCCGCCTGCGCGAAGGGGGTGTCCCCGTCCTCCTCACCCTGGCCCCGGAGGCGACCGTCCCCGGCCAGATCGCCGCCCTCGCCGCGATGGGCGTGATCGTCTCCCTCGGCCACTCCGACGCCACGGCGGATCAGGCCCGCGCCGCCCTCGCCGAAGGCGCCCGCACCTTCACCCACCTCTTCAACGCCATGTCGCCACTGAGCCACCGCGCCCCCGGCCTCGTCGGCGCGGCCCTCGACTCGACCGTCCCGGTGGGCCTCATCTGCGACGGCATCCATGTGGTGGACGAGGTGCTGGGCCTGTCCTTGCGCGCCCGCCCCGGCCCGGACCTCACCTACATCGTCTCCGACGCCATGCCGACCGTGGGCGGCCCCGACCATTTCCGCCTCTACGACATGGACCTGCGCGTGACGGACGGCCGCCTCGTGAACCCGGAAGGGAGCCTCGCCGGCGCCCACGTCACCATGGCCGAAAGCGTCGTCCGCCTCGTGACCCGCGTCGGAACGGAGCCCGAGGCCGCGCTCCGGATGGCCGTGACCGTGCCCGCCCGCCTGATCGGCCGCTCCGATCTCGCCCTGATCGAGGGGCGCGACGCCGCCGACCTCCTCCTCCTCGACGACGGCCTTGCCCTGGCCGGGACCCTGGAGGACAGCCTCTAGGCCCGTTCCGCTCGGCAGCGCTCCGCCCGGAAGCAAGCTGCTCTCGCAGACCTGATTTCCCTAGGTGGACCGCCCCCGTTATGCCATCATTCAACCGGGGGATGTTTCTCGCGCGGCAGTGGCGCATGGCCCATGTCTCGGGCTTCGGTGCAAGGAGAGCGCGATGCAATTCGATCGGCGCATGACGGTGGTGGACAGCGGCATCTACGATACTCTCGACGCCCTCCTCGACCGGCCCTTCGCGCTCTGCTCCATCGTCACCGACGCCGAGGGGCGGGCCGTGGACTACCTGTTCCTGCGCGTCAGCCCCGACTTCGGCGACGTCACCGGCCTTTCGACGGCCGAGGGACGCAGCGCGCTCGAACTCGTCCCGGAACTCGACCGCAAGTGGGTGGACCTCTACGGCCGGGTCGCCCTCAAGCGCGCGCCGCTGCGCTTCCGCGAAAGCTCGGGCCTCATGGGCCGCGAGGTGGAGGTCTCCGCCGCCCCGCTCGACCCCCCGGGCTGCTTCGTGATCGCCGTCCGGGACGTGGCCGTGCCCGCTGCGCCGGACTCCGAGAACCTTTCGGCCCTCAGCCACGCCGAGCGTCTCCTCAAGGAGCTCGGCCACCGCGTGATGAACAGCTTCGCCTCGATCTCGGCGATCCTCGCCATGGAGACGCGCGCCGCCCCGCCCGAGGGGCGCGACGCGCTCCGGCGCGTGCAGGGCCGCGTGCAGGCGCTGGCCGCGCTCTACCGCCGCCTCGACGGCGCCTCCGAGATGGACCATATGGAGGTCGCGGGTTACCTCGCCGGCAACCTCCAGAGCTTTCGCGACGCCCTGGCCGCCCCCGCGGGCCTCACTGTCGAATCCGACCTCGCGCCCCTGACGCTGCCCACGCGCGCCGTCATCCCCCTGGCCCTCGTCGTCAACGAGATCCTCACCGACGCCGCCGTCCAGGCGCGGGAAAGCGGGCGGGCGGGCGCCCTCCGCGTGACGCTCCGCCCCGAGGAGGGCACCTGCCGCCTCGTCCTGGAGCATCGGGGCGGACCCCTGCCCGAGGGTAGCATCAGCCACGGCCTCGTCACCGCCTTCGTGGCCGAGCTCGCGGGCGACCTCGCCTTCGAGGGGGGCCCCGACGGCACGCGCGTGACCATCGCCTTCCCCGCCTGACGGGACCTCCGCGGCGCTTTGCCCCGCCCGCCGGGAAACCCCGGTGGACCTTCGCGCCTTGTTCCTCTAAATCCCATCCCGCCCGGAATCCGCGGGCGGACACCGGAGACTCTCGCATGAAGATCGCGATCCTGGGCGGCGACGGCTTCGTGGGCTGGCCCACCTGCCTGCATCTCAGCAATGCGGGCCACGAGATCCACATCGTGGACAACCTGTCGCGCCGATGGATCGACACCGAGCTCGGGGTCCAATCGCTCACGCCCATGGACTCGATCCAGGAGCGGTGCCGCATCTGGAAGCAGGTGACGGGCAAGACCCTCCACTTCCACCTCCTCAACGTCGCCGAGGAATACGAGAGGCTCAAGGCCTGGCTCCTGGAGCACGGCCCCGACGCCGTCATCCACTTCGCCGAGCAGCGCGCCGCGCCCTATTCGATGAAGACCGACCGCCACAAGGTCTACACGGTCAACAACAACGTCAACGCCACGCACAACGTCCTGGCCGCGCTGGTGGAGACCGGCATAGACGCCCACCTCGTCCACCTGGGCACCATGGGGGTCTACGGCTACTCCAGCGTCGGCGCGCCCATCCCCGAGGGCTACCTCGACGTCGAGATCGACACCCCCACCGGCAAGCGCGAGCAGCAGATCCTGTATCCGACGCGTCCCGGCTCGGTCTATCACATGACCAAGAGCCTCGATCAGATCCTGTTCCAGTTCTACGCCCAGAACGACAGCCTGCGGATCACCGACCTGCACCAGGGCATCGTCTGGGGCACGCACACCGACCAGACCCGCCGCCACGACCAACTCGTGAACCGCTTCGACTACGACGGCGACTACGGCACCGTCCTCAACCGCTTCCTGATCGAGGCCGCGATCGGCTACCCGCTGACCGTCCACGGCACCGGCGGCCAGACCCGCGCCTTCATCCACATCCAGGACTCGGTCCGCTGCATCGAGCTGGCGCTCTCCGACGCCCCCAAGCGGGGGGAGCGGGTGCGCATCTTCAACCAGATGACCGAGACCCACCGCGTCCGCGACCTCGCGGAGCTGGTGGCGCGCCTGACCGGGGCCAAGATCGCCTACGTCCCCAACCCCCGCAAGGAGGCCGAGGAGAACGACCTGATCGTCAAGAACGACCAGTTCCTCGCCCTGGGCCTCGACCCCATCCGCCTCCAGGACGGCCTCCTGGCCGAGGTCGTGGACGTGGCCCGGAAGTTCGCGCACCGCATCGACCGCTCGCGAGTCCCCGCCGTCTCCGCCTGGACCAAGGAGATCGCCGCCCGCGTCGACCGCGACCCCGAGCACCTGGCGCTGCGCCCGGCGTCGTAGGGCTGCCCATGATCCCGACCCGCTACGCCCCGGTCCTGTTCGGGTTCATCCTGTCGGGCCTGATGTCCTGCATCGTCTCGGGGATCGCGACGGCGCGGGCGCTAGGCCTCGACGGGGCGTTCCCGGCCCACTGGGCCGCCTCCTGGCTCACGAGCTGGGCCGTGGCCTTCCCCACCGTCCTCGTCGTGGCGCCCCTGGCCCGGCGTCTCGTGGTGGCTCTCACCGCCCCGGCGCGGCCGTGACCTCCCGCGCCTACGTCACCCTGGTCACCAACGCCGACTTTGCGCGCGGCGCCGGGGCGCTCCTGCGCTCCCTGGCCCTGACCGGCACCACCGCCGACCGCGTCGTCCTCCACACCGGGGGCGTGCCCAAGGCGTCGCTCGCCCCCCTCGCCGCGCGAGGCGCCCAACTCGTCGAGGTGGACCTCCTCCCCACCTCCGAGGCGTTCAACGCCGCCCACCAGAAGGACCGCATCCACGGCCTGAACCCCTTCACCAAGGGCACCAAGCCGCCGTTTCACACGCCGCTCGACAACTTCGCCAAGCTCCGCCTCTGGCAGCTCCCCTATGACCGGGTCGTGTTCCTCGACGCCGACACGCTGGCCTTGCGCAACATCGACAGGCTCTTCGACTACCCGGAGCTCTGCGCCGCCCCCAACGTCTACGAGGGGCTCGCCGACTTCCACCGCATGAACTCCGGTGTCTTCACCGCGCGGCCCAGCCCCGCCACCTTCGACCGGCTCCTCGCGCAGCTCGACACACCCGGCGCCTTCTGGAAGCGCACCGACCAGACCTTCCTGCAAGCCGCCTTCCCCGACTGGCACGGCCTTCCGGTCATCTACAACACGCTGCAATACGTCTGGCTCAACCTCCCCGCCCTCTGGGACTGGAGCGACATCCACGTCCTCCACTACCAGTACGAGAAGCCCTGGGAGCCCCACGCCAAGGCCGACGCCCTGCGCCCCCTGATCGACCTCTGGCACGCCTACGCGGGCGAGGGGGAGGTGCCGGACCTGTCGACGATGCCGGGTCCGGCATGACCGTAGGATGGGTGCAGCCCACGCACTCCGCCCTCCGAACCAGGGAGCCGCGTGGGGCAGGGGTCGCGCCGCGTGGGTTGCACCCCCCCGACCTCGCATGAAGATCGCCCTCACCGGCGCGACCGGCCTCGTCGGCCAGTTCATCGCCGCGCACCTCCTCCGCGAGAGGTACGACCTCGTCGCCCTCGGCCGCCAATCCTCCCCGCACGGCGGCACCCACCGCCCTTGGCGCCTAGGCGAGCCCGCGCCGCTCGACGGCTGCGACGCCTTGGTCCATGCCGCCTTCGCGCATGTCCCCGGCCGCTACCGGTGCGGGGAGGGCGACGACCCCGACGGCTTCCTCCGCCGGAACCTCGGCGGCACCCTCCGCCTCTGGGAGGACGCGCACGGCCTCCGCACCGTCTTCCTCTCCTCCCGCGCGGTCTACGACGGCCTCCCCCCTGGCACCGTCCTCACCGAGGACCTCCCCCTCGCCCCCGACAGCCTCTACGGCCAGGTCAAGCTCGCGGCCGAACAGGCCCTCCACGCCCAGGGCGGCACGAGCCTCCGGGCCACCGGCGTCTACGGCCCCCCCGCGCCGGGGCAGAGCCACAAGTGGGCCGACCTCTTCGCGGCCTTCGCCTCGGGCGCCCCGATCCCGCCCTCGGCGGGAACCGAGGTCCACGGCGACGACCTCGCCCGCGCCGTCCTCCTGCTCCTCGACGCGGCCCCCGGACCCTATAACTGCTCCGACCTCCTCCTCGACCGCCGCGACCTCCTCGCGCGCTGGTCGCGGATCAAGGGCATCGAGGGCCGCCTTCCCGAGCGCGCCACGACGCGGCCGAACGTGATGGATTGCGCCCGCCTCCGCGCCCTCGGCTGGACACCCCAAGGCGAGAAGGCCCTCGACGAGGCCCTGCGGACGATGGGGTAGGGTGGGTGGAACCCACGCGGCCCCGCACCTCGCCTTGCCCCATGCCGAGAAGGCGGCCCTGCGCGGGTTCCACCCACGTTGCGCTCCGATTCGGTCTCTGCGCCAGGAGGTCGACGCAACACCCCCAAATGTGAGCTTCCCTCGTCAGATCAGCCCCTTGCGCCTCGGGTGTTGCGCGCCGCCTCCCCCACCGAACGGTGCGTTCACGTCTCGTTAACCTCTCACGGGCATCTTGGTCCTGGAGTTGCGCGGGAGTCCTCTGGTTCGCGCCTCCCTCGGACGGGGCCCTGGTCGGCCGGCCCCGCGCCAGGAGAAACATGACCGACCATGTCCGGGGCTCGCCACGTGCGAGAGAGGCTTCCCGGACGAGAGCTCTTTGAACGGAAGGCGCGGGCCCCCTTCCTCTCTGGGAGAGGCCGTTGGCGCGGCCTCGCAAAGACCCAGCCGCCGCGCGTCGTGGACGCGTCCCCCACCCGTGCCGGCTTGGCCGCCGGACGGGTGGGACCCGGGCACGACGCATGGGCCGTGGTCATCCACGCGGCCGCCGTACCGGCCCGGACCCCTTACTCCCGCCCGAACAGCCCCTTGAGCGCCCCGCCCAGCACCCCCGTCACGCTGGGCCCCTCGCGCGCCAGGAACGGCAGCGGCCGGCAGACCTCGATGGCCGCGATCCCGACCCGCGCCGTCAGCGCGCCGTTCACCACGCCTTCCCCGAACCGCCGCGAGAGCCGCGACAGCACCGTCCCCCCGGCGACGCCGTGGATCAGGTCGTCGCCCACCGCCACCGCGCCAGTCGCCACCAGATGCGTCATCACGCCCTTCACGAGCCGCAGCGACCCCAGCGTTCCCGACCGCCCGCCATAGACCTCGGCCACCCGCCGGATCATCCGCAGGTTGGACGCCAGCGCCGCCGCCACATCGGCTAAGGGCAGCGGCACCACCGCCGTCACCGTGGCCACCTGCCGCGCCGCGCCCGCGACCTCCCGCTCGGCCGCGGCGTCGAGCGGCCCCAGAAGCTCCGCCTCCGCCAGCCGCAGGAGGCCGTCCGCGTCGAACACCTCGCCCTGGAGGTCCTTCAGCCGCGCCGCGTTCCAGCGCAGCCCGTCGCGCCCGGCATAGATGCGCTGGAGATGCTCCACGACCGCCCGGGCCTGGGTCAGGCTTCCGGTCGCCAGCGCCCCCGCCGCCTCGCGCTGCACCTCGTCGATCCGCGCGAGCCGCCGGATCGCCAGCGCCTCGCGCCCGGCGATGGCCAGCGCCACGAGGATGAGCCCGAAGAGGAGACCCGTCGCGATCCCGCCCAGGACCGGGTTCCGCTCCAGGAGGTCCGTGACCCACTCCCAGGCCGCGACCGAGAGCGCGAAGAGCAGGAAGCTCCCCAAGAGCGACCAGAACCACGCCCCGAGCCGTGACCGGGGCCGCGCCGCGATCCGCATGGCCCGCTCCATCGCCGGGGGTCCCCCCGAAAGCCCCGCCTCGGGCACCGGCGGCGCCACTTCCGGCGTCAGCGGCGACTCCTCCTCGACCTCGATGACCACAGGGCCGCGCGGGCGGAGCGGATCGGTCATGTCGTGGCCTCCCAGACCATGCGGATGTCGGGCAGGCCCTCCTCGTTCAGGAGCCCGTCCGTCCGGCGCTCGATGTGGAACCCCTCCCGCTGGTAGAAGGCCACGGCGCGGAGGTTGGCCTGGAACACCCAGAGCCCCAGCCGCGGGCTTCGCGCCTTCGACCGCCCAAGCAGCGCCCGGCCGATGCCCTGGCCTCGTTCGGAGGCCGCGACCTGAAAGGCGCGCACCTCCTCGCCGTCACGGGACAGGAAACCCAGCGGGGCATCCTCCCCGGCGACGGTGACGTCGGTTCCCTCGATCAGCATCGCCACAAAGCCCAGATCCTCCGCGCGCGTATGAAGGACCGGCATCCATCCGGTCTCCCGCACCCAGTCTCCGAGGAGGCGCGCCAGCGCCGGGGCGTCGTCGAGGCTGGCGGGCCGCAGCCTCATAGCTTGTCCCCGATCAGGAACTCGGTCGCCTTGTCGAGCCGGATATGCGGCGGCCCCTCGCCTGGCCGGAGCGTCAGCGGCGACGGCGTGAACTCCCGCACCGCGTAGTCCTGCAAGGGCCAGTCCTCCGCCCCCGACCGCGCCGGCGCCAAAAGCCGACCCGGGTCCTCCGGCAGGTCCCCCGGATGCAGCGCCACCTGCCTGCCCGTCCCCTCCAGGCGTCCGCGCACCACGTCCACCACCTCGCCCCCATGCTCCACCCGGTCCTCCACGGTGGTCCGCAGGGAGGCGATGGCCATGGCCTCGGTCGCCGCGCCCCCGAACTCCGCCCGGTCCCGTGCCTCGCGCAGGAGAGCCTCGGCCAGCGCGGCCAGCCGCGGGTGCTGGGTGTGGTGAAGGTGATCCGCCTTGGTCGCTGCAAAGAGGATCCTCTCGACCCGCCTCTGCCCCAGGAGCCGCGCCAGCCAGGCATTCCGCCCCGGGTTGAAGGCGGAGAGGATGTCCGCCATCGCCTCCCGCAGGTCATCGAAGGCTCGGGGCCCGCGCGCGAGCGCACCCAGCACGTCCACCAGCACCACCTGCCGGTCGATGCGGGCGAAGTGCTCCCGGAAGAAGGGCTTCACGACCAGCCGCTTGTAGGACTCGAACCGCCGCTCCGACTCGCGCCAGAGCGACCCCCGCTTCGCCTCGGCCACCGGCGGCAGCGGCGCGAAGGTCAGCGCGGGCGAGCCTTCCATGTCCCCGGGCAGCAGGAACCGCCCCGGCGTGCAGTCCGAGAACCCTGCGTCCCGCGCCACCCGCAAATGCGCCGCATAGGCCTCCGCCAGTCCCTTCAGCGCCACCTCGTCCAGCGGCGCCGCGGAATCCAGCGCCCCGAGCCGAGCCAGGAACCCCTCCGCCCCCGGTCGCGTCTGCGCCTTCCGGAGCGCCCGAGCGGACCATTCCACGAAGTCCTTGTCGAGGAGCCCGAGGTCGAGAAGCCACTCGCCGGGATAGTCCACGATGTCGAGGTGCAGGGTCTTCGGCCCCGACAGCCCGCCCAGGAGCCCCGTGGGTGCAAGTCGGAGCGACAGCCGCAGCTCCGACACTCGCCGGGTCCCCTCGGGCCAGTGCGGCTGGGGTGAGGTCAGCGCCAGGAGATGATCCTCGTAGGCGAAGCGCGCCACGTCGTCGTCGGGCTGGGGCTGGAGCCAGGCCGCGAGGACCCGCCCCTCGGCCGCCGCGCGAAGCTGCGGCATCCGCCCCCGGTCCATGAGGTTCGCCACGAGCGAGGTGATGAACACCGTCTTGCCCGCGCGCGACAGGCCCGTGACGCCCAGCCGGACCACGGGGTCCCGGAACGGCGCCGTCGCCGCCTCGGCCATGTTGCGCGTGGCGTCCCAGGCGCCGGTCGTAAGCGAGCCGATCATTCCGTCCTCCGGTTCGGGAGGAACATAGGTCCTCCGCGCCCGGAGCGGTAGGGCAGGGGCGCCTCAGGCCCTCGGATGCGCCTTGTCGTAAACCTCCAGGAGGTGCCCCGCATCCACGGCCGTGTAGCCCTGCGTGGTGGACAGCGAGGCGTGGCCCAGAAGCTCCTGGATCGCCCGCAGGTCGCCCCCGGCCGCCAGGAGATGCGTCGCGAAGGAGTGCCGCAGTGCATGGGGCGTCGCCGTGGCGGGGAGGCCGAGCCGCATCCGCGCGCCCTCCATGGCCCGCTGCACGATCCGGGGGTTGAGCGGACCGCCCCGCACCCCCAGGAACAGCGGCCCATCCCGCGCGACCCGATGCGGGCAGAGGCGCACATACTCGGCCACCGCCGCCTTCGCGGCGGGCAGCACCGGCACCAGCCGCTGCTTGCCGCCCTTGCCGGTGATCCGCAGCACGGCCGGCAGGTCGCCCTGCGCGCCGGTCAGGCCTAGCGCCTCGGAGATGCGAAGCCCCAGCCCATAGAGCAGCGTGAGCACGGCCGCGTCGCGGGCGGCGACCCAAGGCTCGGCGGCCTCGACCTCGACCGCGTCGATCACCTCCCGGGCCGCCTTGGGGGCTAGCGGACGCGGCAGCCGCGCCTTTCCCCTCGGGCCTCGTGCCGACAGCGCGGTCGTGGCGTCGAAGCCCTCTCGCTCCCCGAGCCAGCCGCAGAAGCCCCGCACGGCCGAGAGCCGCCGGGCCAGCGACCGGGCCGAGGTACCGCGGCCCCGCTCATGCGCCATGAAGGCCCGCAGGTCCGAGACGGCAAGACGCGCCACCACGGCTGCCCCCTCCGTCCCGCCGTTGTGGGCGGCGAGGAACGCGAGGAAGGCCGCCACGTCCGCGCGGTAGGCGGCGACCGTCTGCTCCGAGTAGCCTCGCCGCGCCCGGCCCTGGGCCAGCCAATCCTCGAGCGCCTGCGAAAGCTGCGGCGAGATCATCCCAGAAAGCGGCGCAGCGCCCGCTCCGTCACCGCGCGCAGGAAGGTCAGGAGGTCCGTCCCGTGCTGCGGCAGGAAGTGCCTCTCGTCCCGGGACCCGAGCACGAGCATCCCGACATCCTCGCCCAGGTCCAGCCTCAGGCAGGCCTCGGAGGCGATGCCGTCGCCGTGGACGGTCGTGTAGCCCAGCGGGCGCAGCACCACGTCCCGCACGGGGCCGCCGCGGTGCCCGCGCATGTAGCCCTCCACGAACCCGCGGGGCTCCATGACCAGGACGCTTTCGAGCCGCTCGATCCCGTCCTCGCCGTCGGCATGGTCCGACTCGATCACCAGGCGCAGCGAATCGACCCGGAGGATCGTCATCACGTCGCCCCCGAGGTCCCGCAGGAAGGTCTCGAAGCGCTCCGGCTCCAGCATCCGCAGCACCGCGCGGTGAATCTGGGCCGTGCCCGCGACGTTGTCGTAGGCCGCCGCGATCACGGTCCGATGTGTGTCCTCCAGCCGGTCGAGCCGTTCCTCAAGGCGGTCCATGGCGATGCCGCGCATGTCCACTATATTGGGGCCCATCGCCCTCTCGTTGGCGGCGACGAGGACCCGCATGATGTCCTTGTCGTCGAGGAGGACCGCGGGGTCCGCCATGATGCTCTCCCGGACCTTCTGGTCCATGAGGGGGCCGCTGCTCATTGCCTGTCACACTCTTTTGGTTGGTGTTCGCCCGGCAGCCTATCAGGCTCCTCCGTCCGGGCCAGCGCGCTTCGCGTGGCTGGGGGCGCTGGGCGTCCGAATCGTGGCCTTCGCGCCGAGGTCGCCCCAAGCCGCGAGATCTTGTCCTTGTGGCCAAAATGGAACATATCAGGAACCAGGCCCCGGAGGGATCGACCATGGCAAAGGCCCGGACGTCCAAGCGCATCGCCCCCGCCGCCCTTCCCGGCGGGCCCGGGACCGAGGGCGATCCCTTCGGCCTCGACCTGATGGACCTGCCCGCGGAGGCTCCCCAGGCCCTCTCCGGGGAGGAGCCCGAGCCGCCCGCCGGGGCCGGTGCCCCGCCCGTCTGGCGCATGGCCGACCCCGTCCACGAGGATCACGTCGCGGCGGGCGACCGCGTCGGCATCCTGCCTCTGGGGGCGATGGACCGCCTGCTCGACTACAAGGCGCCCGAGGGGGGCTGCTCCCCCGGCGCCTTCGTGGAGGTGCCTCTCGGGCCCCGCAAGATCGTGGGCCTGGTCTGGGGCCCCGGGACCGGCGAGGTGCCCGAGGCGCGGCTCCGCCCCGTCACCCGCATCCTCGACGCGCCGCCCCTCCGCGCGCCGATGCGCGAGTTCCTGGGCCGGGCCGCCGACTACACGCTGACGCCGCTCCCGGCGATGGTGCGGCTTGCGACCCGCGCGCCGGGCCTGACCGAGGGGCAGGTCAAGCACAACGTCTACCGCCTGGGTGCGCGTGAGGCCGGCCGCATGACCGACGCCCGCGCCCGCGTCCTGGCCACGCTCCGCGACTTCCCGGAGCGGAGCTTCACGCTGGGCGAACTCGCCTCGCAGGCCGGGGTGGGAACGGCGGTCATCAAGGGTCTCGTGACGCAGGGGGCCGTGGTCGAGGACGAGGCGCCGCGCGACCGGGCCTATCCGGTGCTCGACATCGGGGCCTCGGGCGTGCCGCTGACGCCGGACCAGATGCTCGCGGCGGCGGCCCTCCGGATCGGGGCCGAGGCGCGCAGCTACAACACCACGCTCCTCAAGGGTGTCACCGGCTCCGGCAAGACCGAGGTCTATCTGGAGGCCGTCGCCGAGACGCTCCGCCAAGGCCGGCAGGCGCTCGTGCTCCTGCCCGAGATCGCGCTGACCGGCGCCTTCCTGTCCCGCGTGGAGCACCGCTTCGGGGCGCCCGCTGCCGAGTGGCACTCGGGCATGACGCAGACCGAGAGGCGGCGGCTCTGGCGAATGGCCGCGACCGGGGGGGCCTCCCTCGTCGTCGGCGCGCGCTCGGCGCTGTTCCTGCCCTTCCGCGACCTTGGCCTCATCGTCGTCGACGAAGAGCACGACACCTCCTACAAGCAGGAGGACGGCGTGCTCTACAACGCCCGGGACATGGCCGTCCTGCGGGCCTCCATCGAGAAGGCGCAGGTGATCCTGGCCTCCGCGACGCCCTGCCTCGAAAGCTGGTACAACGCCCAGACCGGGAAGTACGCCCGCCTGACGCTTCCGGCCCGCGTGGGCCTCGCGGTGCTGCCCACCGTCAAGGCCGTCGACATGAGGCTGGAGGAGGTCTCGCGCGGGAACTGGATCGGGCCGACGCTCGCCAATGCCGTCGCGCTGCGGCTAGAGCGGGAGGAACAGTCGCTCCTCTTCCTCAACCGCCGGGGCTATGCGCCGGTGACGCTCTGCCGGTCCTGCGGGCACCAGCTCGGCTGCCCGCAATGCGACGCCCGGCTGGTGGAGCACCGCTTCATGCGGCGCCTCATGTGCCACCAGTGCGGCGAGACCCATCCCATGCCCATCGCCTGCCCGGACTGCGGAGCCGAGGGCAAGCTCGCCCCCGTGGGCCCGGGGGTGGAGAGGCTGGCCGAGGAGGTCGCCGCGCTCTTCCCGACGGCGCGCACCGCCGTGCTGTCCTCGGACCTCTACGGCTCGGCCAAGTCGCTCAAGGACGCCATCGAGCAGATCGCCGAGGGCGCGGCCGACATCATCATCGGGACGCAGCTTGTGGCCAAGGGGCACAACTTCCCGAAGCTCACGCTCGCGGGGGTGATCGACGCGGACCTGGGCCTCTACGGCAGCGACCTTCGCGCGGCGGAGCGCACCTTCGCCCTCATGCGCCAGGTCTCGGGTCGGGCTGGGCGGGCGGACGCGCCGGGCGAGGCGCTCCTCCAGACCTACCAGCCGCATCATCCGGTGATCCAGGCAATCCTCGGGGGCGACGACGAGGGCTTCTGGCGCGCCGAGCTCGACGGGCGGCGGATGGCCGGAATGCCGCCCTTCTCGCGTCTCGCGGGGATCATCCTGAGTTCCGAGGATGCGCAGGAGGTCATGGACAAGGCAACGGAGATGGCCCGCCACAAGGAGCCGCTTACCCGGATCGGAGCCGAGGTCTGGGGACCCGCGCTGGCCCCCGTCGCGCGGGTCCGGGGCCGCCACCGGGTCCGCCTCCTCGTCAAGGCCGACCGCGCCGCGCCGCTCCAGGATGCGCTCGCCCGCTGGGCGGCGCAGTTCCGCTTCCCCTCGGACCTGCGGCTGACGATGGACATCGACCCGCAGAGCTTCATGTGAGGGCCGCCCGTGCCTGATCTGCCCTACGTCCTGGGCGTCCTCGCCGCGGTGCTGGTCGCGGTCTGGCTCGTGCGTCGCGTGGCCCGACGGCTGGTCCGCCTCCTGCTGCTGGTCGCGCTGGTCGGAGGCGCGATCTGGCTCTGGAAGGGGGGCGACCTGTCCAGCTTGGTCCCGGGCCTCGCGATCCCAAGGGATTGAAGGGCGGGCCCCTGACAGGGAACCTTGCGTGCACCTATATCTGCCCGGACAGACAGGAGCCGCCGCATGTTCAGCCTCTTTTCCTCCGACAAGACCCGCATGATCTCCAAGGACGAGGCCCTGCCGGGCCGCGACCGTCCGATCCCGACCGCCGACCGCCACGCCGTTCTGGGCGTGCGCCTGAACCTCGATGTGCCCGAGGGCATGGAGGTCGCGGTCTTCGGCATGGGCTGCTTCTGGGGCGTGGAGAGGATGTTCTGGAAGCTGCCGGGCGTCCATTCGACGATGGTCGGCTACGCGGCCGGCATCACGCCGAACCCGACCTACGAGGAGGTCTGCAGCGGCCGCACCGGACACAACGAGGTCGTGCGCGTCGTCTACGACCCCAAGGTCACGTCTTACGAGGAGCTGCTGAAGGTGTTCTGGGAGGGTCACGACCCGACCCAGGGGATGCGCCAGGGCAACGACCGGGGCACGCAGTACCGCTCGGGCATCTACACCTTCGACGCCGGGCAGAAGGACGCCGCCCAGCGGACCAAGGCCGCCTTCGAGCAGCGCCTGCGCGCGGCCGGCTACGGGCCGATCACGACCGAGATCCAGGAGGCCGGCCCCTTCTACCTCGCCGAGGACTATCACCAGCAGTACCTCCACAAGAACCCGCGCGGCTACTGCGGGGTCGGGGGTACCGGCGTGACCTGCCCGATCGGCGTCGCGGTCTGACCGACCGGGGCACCCGGCCGTCCTGACGGGGCCGCCGGGCGCCTC
>Ga0210040_10006387_pt1 | contig 14698 bp, 15 predicted proteins | sample CryGeyCG12114_NA_FD_185462 | JGI IMG/M metagenome (GOLD analysis project Ga0210040, IMG submission 185462) | Groundwater microbial communities from aquifer - Crystal Geyser CG19_WC_8/21/14_NA (SPAdes) (version 2) | ecosystem: Environmental > Aquatic > Deep subsurface > Groundwater | place: USA... | reverse complement strand
GTTGTGATTGACGGCGGTAGCGGCAACGATCTGATCCAGGGCAGCAGCCAGGCAGACACCCTGAACGGCGGAGCCGGTGCCGACAAGCTCTATGCCAATGGTGGGGCAGATACGCTAAGCGGCGGTGCCGGGAATGACATCTTCTATCTCGACCACGCAGGCCAGCTGGTCATCGAGAACGTCAACGAAGGGACTGACAGAGTCATTATCAAGGCCGACTATACACTCGGGGACAATGTGGAGAGTCTGACCCTGTCCGGCACGCTGGGCCATCGTGGCACTGGCAACGCGCTCAGCAACACGATGACGGGAAGCGCCGGGAGTGACGTGCTCGACGGCCGGGAAGGGGCAGATACGCTAACTGGCGAGGGCGGCAACGACGTGTTGGTCGGCGGCGCAGGCGCTGACACACTCACCGGCGGTACGGGCGCCGATGCATTCCGGTTCGTCGTGCTCGAGACCTCGGCTCGCGATGTGGTGACAGACTTCGTCACCGGAATGGACAGGATCGAGGTTTTCAAGACCGCCTTCGGCGGTTTCGCCGGAGCAGCGAACGGTGCGATTCAACCAGCCGCCCTCGCCCTCGGAACGGCCGCAACCACCGCCGAACACCGCATCATCTACGACCAGATCAGCGGAGTGCTCTCCTACGATGGCGATGGTGCGGGTGGTGAGGCGGCGGTGCAGCTCGCGATATTGGCGAACAAACCGGCGCTCGGCGTGAGCGATCTGTTCCTTATTTGAGTGGCGCGGGGAGATTCAGAGCTAATAGCTTGGTGACGGCGAGGGCAGGTAGCCCAAGCCGCGCCCGACTCTCGCCGGCGGGAGCACGACGGCTCGATGCGGGTTGCGCCGGGAGAGCTGGCGGTCTTGTGCCGGATCCGCGAGATCCGGCTCGAGCTGGGGCTCGGTCCGGCAGGGCGCGCGCGTCCCGGCACGGCCGCGGCATTCGGGCGACTTGCCGGCCGCCACAAAGCTGCGGCTGATGCTGCTGCGCAGCGTGCACACTCCGTTTGCCTCTTTTTGGGATGATGCGGATGGAACGCTGGAGACCCGCATCGGGGAAATCGCTGCGGAGTTGACTGCCGCCGGTAAGACGGCGTTCCGCAAGGAACTGGCGAGGCCCGCTAGCCCTGCGAGCGGTTTGCCCGCTGGGAGGAAGAGCAGCGTCGGGCGAGACTGAAGAAGCGTCGCGAGCAGCGGGCTGCCGACCTGAAGGCGAGCGGCGAGCTGCTGCGACAGGCGGGCGAGATGCAAGATGCGCGCGCTGGTGGCGCAGGTCCGGGCCGCGGTGGAAGGGGGCAGTCTCGCAGTGACGCCGGCGCAGCTCGCACACTGGTAATAGCCGTTCTCCCATGGGAGAACGGCGTGATGTAGAGCGTCTTCACGCTGATCTTGGCCGGCCACTGTTGTTCGGGCCTTCCACCTGGATGCGTATCTCGTCTTAAGGGTGGTGAGGACCACTGCTGCTCCGGCACCGCTGGATCCTGTGTTTGCTATGGCAGGGAGCGATCCCGTTGACGGTGGAAGCCATCTGGCTCAGATTACATCAGCGGCGACCCGTGTCGGCGCAACGAGACCTGCTGGCTCAATCCTGCCGCTGCTCCCCGACGTAGGTGCTACGGGACCGAGCTGACCTCGTCAGCCATCCTGCGCTCGTCGCCGGAGCGCAAAGTCGAGTGGCACTATATCGCTCCGGACAAGCCGATGCAGAACGGCTTCGTCGAGAGCTTCAACGGACGCTTGCGGCACGAGTGCCTCAACGAGACGCTGTTCACGTCGCTGGCGCGCGCTCGCTTCGTGCTCGCCGCTTGGCGGCACGATTGCAATGATGTCAGGCCGCACTCGAAAGTGGGCGGGCACACCCCTGCCGAGATCGCCGGCCAACGGGTGCGGAAGCATGCCCGCACAGCCGTTGCCATCACCTCAGCCAACCATCATGAAGGAGCCGGACTCTACCTCTGAATGGTGACAATCAGGAAAGCACGTCACAGGAGTTATCCGTCTGGGGGAAAGCATCGGTGTGCCTGACGGTGAACGAACCGATTGACTCGGGGAAGCGGTGCACGTCAGAAAGGTACGTGGGCCCCACAAATTTAGTTCCCAAGACGGTCCAACATGCGCTCAATGTCGAAGATGTCCAAGGAAGAGATCCAGCTCTCGCTACGTTCCGCCGTTATGACTTCGTCAAGCTTGCGCCGTGTGTCATCAACCGTTTCAAGATCGGCCAGGAATCGCCCGATCAGCCGATATGCGGCATTGATCGGGGCGATGTCGCGGGTTGACGTCGCGTCCACGATCTCCAGCGCGGAGAGGATAAGTCCCTGCGCCGACCCGATTTCGGTACCGCTCAACCACGCATGCACGATCGTCCCCAATGTGAGGCTCGCACGGTGCTCGCGCAAGGCGCAGTCGAATGCGTCGGCGCCGTTGAAATGCTCGTTGGCGCTCGCCAAGATTTCGGTGGCGGTGGCGGTGGCGGCGGCAGACGCGCTCGCGCCAATTTCCGCCTGATAGTCGAGCACATCGGCAGCATGGACCTCCGCGCGGCGTGCAGCCGCCAGATCGAGATACTGCCATTCCACAAGGGCGCGGCTCGCGGCGAAACCGTCCCGCTCGCTCTCGGACGATGACATGGCCGACCGCAATGCCTCGCGGGCTATCTTGATGTCGTGGAGCGGCACTCGCTTACCCTCTAGGTTGCCCAGCAGATAGCGGATCGAGGCAGCGAGAATATAGATCAGCTCGCTGCGCACGGCCGGCGATGGTGTCAGCGTTAATCCATGATGAGAGAAGGCGCGCGCGCCAATCCAATGTCCTCTGCGGAACGCGATGGTCGCAGCAACGAAAAGATTGTCTGATCGCGTATGGTCGAGCGCATCGCGCAGTTCGACAGCAATCTTTCTCTCGTCGTCCGCGCTGGCGCGTCCTGCTAGCAGGCGCGACAGCGCCGCTGGTATGGCGGTGTTCTCCAGCCGGATAAGGAATGGCACGCGGTGAGGCGGCATGCTCATCGCGGCGCTGTTGTGCAGCTCTGCAAGCATTCGGCGCACGTTGAACTGTGTCGTGAACTCGGCATGTGCGCCCACGATCTCATTGAGATTTCTCGCCTGATCCTGCTCCAGCGCCTCGCGTAGTTCGGAACTCGTGCGCAATACTGCGGCAAGCTTGCCCAGTGCAGACTGGTGACGACGCGCCATCAGTCCGCTGTTTAGGACAGTTCCGGTACGGTAGCACTCGTGCCAGTTTTCACGCACTTGCTGAAAGAGGTGCGGGTCAAACTCGAATGGATCGGCGGCATCCTCCAACTGTTTGTCGCCCCGCGCGCCGAACCGTAAATAGAAGATCGGCTGTTCCGCATAAATTGGGTCGCTCTGCTTCAGATTTCCGAACAGACTATCGAGCGCAAAGAAGGCCTTTTGCGTGATGTCCCCATTGTTGATCGAATTGGGCATTTCAAGGGTGTTGATGACCGGAACGTACTGGAGTGGCGAGCGCAGCAGAAAACGGGCAGGTTTTTCGCGCCAGTACCAGCGAGCATAGGCATCCAGTACCGCCTGATCCGCGGTCACCATCACGTATCGGACGGGTTCGGGAAGTTCAGGCGCGCCGTCAAAGCTATCCGGCGTGGCATGATAACGCCGCGCCGCTTCGGCGTAGCGCTTCAGGGCTTCGGCATAGTTGCGCTGCGCGGCTTCGTCGAGCAGCATGGTTTGGACGAGGGCCTCGGCGTCGCGTCTATCGCTTCCTCGCGAAACAGGATGGACCCGTTGAGCCCGTTCGGTTTGAATGAGCCCTTCCCATTTTTTGACGATCGAGGAATCGGGCAGCAGCACGTCCCGGGTCGCCGCCGGATGCAACCCCAGCGGTCGCAGAAGATCGTCGTCATAGATCCGCCGCAGGTGTGCCAGAGGCGCCCACTTGTTTTCCAGATCGTCCGCCAGCCTTGGCACGTAGCGCCGCAGGTCGTCGGCGACGTCCTTGATATTCTCGTAATTGCGCCGCGATAGCCGTTGCACTACGCCGTCGACAAATTGCGCGAGCTGGCCTGCATCCGCCGCATCGGGATCACCGCCAAGGTCGGCGTCTTCCCGCATGCCGCTGAGAATGCCGGCAAGATCGTCACCATGCGCTTGGCAAATCAAAGCAGGGTTGCCTCTCTGACCTGCCAGCCGCCTCGAGAAGAGATATTCCGCAGTGATAAGCGCGGTCGATGATGCGTAGTCGAGCTGGCGCCGGTCACTACCGAAAGCCAAGATCTTCCGGTTTTCATTTTCCCGTTCGGGCTGAAGGAAGAAGACGACGATGTTCGCATCGAAGATGTAGACAATCCGACCGCGATCCTCAGTGGCGAAGCGATGGTCCTCCTCATTGTAGTGCAGACAGGTCCGCAGCATCGCCGCCTCGGTGAGGTAATGCTGCAGCTCATCGGGTGTAGCTACACTCTCGGCGGCGGCGCGGTCGGAAATCACTGTCAGCGGACCGTTGGATGAGAGAGGATCATCTGCGATCCAAAAGGATCAGCCATGTCGCTGAAATCAGACGCGCTCATCTGAACCGTCGACAGACAGCCCACCAGTTGCGCTTTTTCGAAAGCCTCGCCGCGCAACGCTCCGATGACGCCCTCATACTCGAGAACGCCCGACTCGATTACCGAGCGAAATGGCTCGGTGGCAGCACCGATGAATGTATCGTCGCACAGCGTAAGGCCATGCACGACGACTGGCGCGAGAGCGTCGCGCCAGCCGTTGCGCCCCTTGGCCGCGCCGAGCCAGTCACGCAGCTTGTCGGTTCGACCGTGCAACTCGCAGGCGGTGAGACCGCGTACAACGGCTTGGGCCTGCCCGTTATCCTCGCAAAAAGGATCGTCGATGTCGCCGAGCACGACCGTGGCTCGCTCAAGGCGGACATCGATCGGCACCAACTCTGCGATCTGCAAACTTCGCTGCCAATCCGCTTCCGACAGCAGGCTGTCGGCCATTCCTTCGTCAGACCAGACAGCTGCGGCGAGCAATGCCGCCGTCGCGCGCTCCGGGTGAAGCCGTGCCTCCAGCCTGCGGTGGGTGACACGCTCTGAAAAATATTCGGTGCCGTCCTGCAGGACGACGCGCGTCGCTCGCGCGACGAGCCACCGCGCGAGTTGCGGCATGCTGAAATCCGGGTCGGGGATTACGATGCCCGCTTCAGTCTCGATTATTGCCAGAGCATCAATTACAGTTCTTGACACGCTCTCGCCAACCGCGTCGAGGCGGGTGAGCAACTGCCAAGCATCGCGCACAGCCACTCGCAACCCGGCCAACAAGGTGTCGGCTTCCGGCAGGCCGCGAGAGTGCGCCTTCTTCCAAAGTTCGAATTGCCGAGTGACGCCGCGCAGTAAGGCTCCATTGTCGACCTGTGGCGAAGCGACAACGAGATGCCCCTGCATTTCGTGCAGCCTTCTCTCCAGCAGGAGGCGGCCTTCCGGCAGAAGCTCAAGGATCTTACGCGGCCGACCTCGTCCAACTGAGATCGTCTCCTCCTTGCTGAACAGATGGTCGTACTTCCGCAGCCAAGACTTCGCCGTACTGGGATTGCTGCGTGCAGCTGCCGATAATTCGGGAACGGTGAACGTCTCCAGCGAGATCGCCGCCGCAAGCAAACGCATTTCCGGCTCAGCCATCCCTTGAACCTCCGATTCCCTAATTTAGATTTTATATCGTCAAAAATCTAAATCAAGGCTGAATCGCGGATCGACTGCGAGGTGACTATCAAGAAGCCTTTGCAGTCTCCCAAGATCAATAGGACGCCGGTCAACGATCTGGCGCAACTGTGCGGCCAAGCGATGTTGCCGAGAGCCGAGATGGATGTCGTCGGGCATCATGTAGTCTACAGCCCCGGAAATGATCACCATATATTGCTCCCGCTGATCGGGCGTCGTCTCCAGTAGATTAAGCGCGCAGGCGAGGGCACAGGCCGTCTTCGATAAATTTCTGGAAGCAAAACTCGAGAACACGCCCGCACCTTCTTCGCGGATCGTTGTTCGGTATCGCTGGTCTGCGAGATCAGCCGGGAGCATGCCTGGAGCTTCGGGAGGATTCATCCGTGCGAAATGCGCCTGCATGACGCGACCAGCCAGCATGCCAGAAAGGTCGGGCAACGATGAGAAGACCAGACCACGGCGTCGCAGCAACTCCGTCAGGTAGTACGCGGCGGCCGCGTCGACAAAACCCTCGCGCATCTTGCAAGTCGTAGCCGTTGGTTGCCGGTTCCCGGATGTCGGCCAGGCCTCCGGACCGTGGACAAATATCTCATGAAACATGACATAGGGGAGGGCGCCAAGGTCCCTGTGGCCGAAGTGATGGATCGGGAGAGTCAAGGTGACCTCGCACCGCCGCGCGCTGTCGGAATCGCCGCCAAGAAACAGAGTGTAGCCACCCAACGCGTTCTCGTATGACGGCGACAAGCGCAGCTTGAAGATTAGCGCCATGCCGCCATTGGCCGCCGACGCCCCCGCCGCCGTAAAGAGGGAGCGATAGTAGGTGCCGGCTTCGGCAACCAGCTTCTCGAACATCTCGGACGCGAAGGTGAGGCAGCTCACGCGACTGAGAGGATGTTCGACTACCTTCTGATCCGCAACCAACTTGTTTTGACAGACTCCGCTGGTGTTGGAGTTATGAACGCACTTGGTACAGTCTAGGTTGCCCAATGCGGCTAGAAGTTTCTCGACCTGATCGAGATTTGCCCCAGGTCGCGTTCTTTCGATGCGCGCGCGCTCACGCCGGATCTCCGTTTTCACCTCCGATCCGATCTCGATCAGCGTATCGAATAAGCGGTACGACTTCTCGAGTTCACTTCGGGCTCCCTCGCCGATTGCTGTGAGATCCGCGATAGTCGCAGCATTGAGCCCAGCGTTCATGTCGAGATATGCGGCGAGCGTGACTCGTATGGCCAATCGCCCACGTGCGGCGAAATCGGGGTAGCCGCCTCGATCCGGATCAACCAAGAACGCTCCGATGTTCAAGAAGAGCTCTCTTTCAGCCCCTTACCGAAGCGCTTCTGTAGGGCGGGCCAGACCGTGTCTCGCCAGATTGTCTTGAGCACCTCCTCGGCGACGCCGCCGACCACAGCAATCATGATCGTGGTGGCAACGTCAAACTGCGATTCCCCTTGCCTGACTTCGACATCGCCAATCGCCGCCACATTCGTCGGCAGTCCGAAACTCTCCGGGTCGTCGAGCACCTCTTGCCAAGCGCCGCCAATGGCGCGCTCCACCTCGGAAAAGGTGATACCGCTGCCACGTTCGATATTGACGGTTGCTATCGACTTTTCCTGTCCCATGCCCACCTCGAAAATAAGCCTTCGTCGAACAGAGTGGTCCAAGCTTGACTGATCTGAGCTATTAAGACCGGTTTCGTACCTTGCAAGCGGACTCAGGTCACCCGCGGACTAGCATAGGCAACAAACGGCGCGCTATGCGAGCGGTTCTACAATGGAAAAGGCACTTGATCGACTTTTCTGCCGCCGCCTAGGCGTAAGGGTCGGGCGCGGGCGCATACCCATGCGCGGATGCTGTCAGAGCAAACGCACCAAGTGGTGCTGTCAGAGCTAACGCACCGGTGACTTCGAGGGTGGCCCTAGGGTAGGGCAGGGCATGCCTCGCCCCCGGAAGTCAGCCAGCCCGTTCCGGTACTTCAACTCGTCACCCGAGGTGAATCCGCCTGGTGGTGTTGATGTACGTCCGCTTCCCGTTGTCCTTGCGGAACGTGGAAGACTTGCTGTTCGAGCGCGGCATAAACATTTCGCATGCGACGGTTCGGCACTGGTGAACAGGTTTGGTCCCCTTTTCGCGGCCCACATCCGTCGGCAGCGGGTCAACAGGATGCGAAGCTTCCGCCATTGGCGCTGGTACCTTGACGAGATGTACGTCCGCCTGAACGGCGAAATGGCCTACCTCTGGCGCGCTGTCGATCACGAGGGCGAAATCTTCGAGAACTTGACTAGGACGCGAGACATGAGCGCTGCCCTGCGGTTCAAGAAGAAGGCGCTGAAGCGCCACGGCTCACCCGAGACGATTACCACTGACGGCCTGCGCTCGTACAGGGCGGCGATGGGCGATTTCGGCAACGCGGACAAGCAGGAGGTGGGCGTTGAGCCAACAACCGGGTGGAGAACTCGCACCTGCCATTCCGACGACGAGAGCGCGCAATGCTCAGGTTCCGGCAGATGATGAGCCTGCAGAAGTTCGCTTCAGTTCACGCTACCGTTCGCAACCACTTCAGCCTGGAACGTCACCTCACCGATCGAGCAACCTACAAGAACCGACGCTCGGCCGCACTGGCCGAGTGGCAGCCGCTCATTGGGTCAGGCGGGTCGTGTCAGAGCAAAAGCACCGGTGACCGGGGTAGCTGGTGTGGAGTAGGGGCGGTGCATGCCTCGACCCAAAAAGCCGCATAGCCTCTTCCGCTACTTCAACTCCTCGCCCGAGGTAATCCGCCTGGCGGTGCTGATGTACGTCCGCTTCCCGCTGAGCCTCAGGAACGTGGAAGACCTGCTGTTCGAGCGCGGCATCGACATTTGCCACGAGACGGTGCGGCACTGGTGGAACAGGTTTGGGCCGCTGTTCGCAGCCGACATCCGCCGGCAGCGCGTCAGCAGGGTGCGCGGCTTCCGACAGTGGAAGTGGCACCTTGATGAGGTCTACGTGAAGATCAACGGCGAGATGCACTATCTGTGGCGCGCAGTGGATCACGAGGGCGAGATCCTCGAGAGCTACGTAACGAAGACGCGGGACAAGGCAGCAGCTCTGAGGTTCATGAAAAAGGTGCTGAAACGCCACGGATCAACCGAGACGATCACGACTGACGGGCTACGCTCCTATAGGGCAGCGATGACGGAGCTTGGCAATGCTGAGAAGCAGGAGGTTGGTCGCTGGGCCAACAACCGGGTGGAGAACTCGCATCTGCCGTTCCGACGACGAGAACGTGCGATGCTCAGGTTCCGGCAGATGAAGTCACTTCAGCAGTTCGCTTCAGTTCACGCCTCCTTCCACAACCACTTCAGCCAAGAACGCCATCTCGTCGACCGACAGACTTACAAGACCCGCCGCTCGGCCGCCCTGGCCGAGTGGCAGGTGCTCATGGCCTGAGGCATGGCGGGGAAGGGGAGGGCTGCATCGAGTCGAGACGAGTTCGCATTGGACTGACAGCACCCTCCTTCCCGCTGGAGGACCTGTATGCTGACGGGCAGTCCCCCGGGCAGATCGGGGAGGAAGTCTATGGCTCCGGCGGCGCGTTCACCTTCGCCACGCGCTCCCATTACGCTGTGGAGGACGCCCCCTTCCAGCTGTTCTGCGACTGCTTCATCCGCGCTTGCGAGCGGACCGGAGCGCGCGCGCTGAGCCTGCAATTCGATGGTGGCGAGACGTGCGTCGCCAACCTCCGGCTCTTGCGCCTCAAGCGCAAGAAGCTGCCGAAGGCGAGCATGATGACGGCGGGCGGCGACACGATCCGGCCGCATAGCGTCGCTGACGACCGCATCGATTTCCATGTGCCTGCCTATGGGCGGGTGATCCTCACCTGGGACTGAGCAGCATGACCAAGACCGATCACACGCCGCTTGCCGGCAAGCGCATCCTCATCACCGGCGGAACCACCGGGATCGGGCGGGCGACGGTGAAGATGCTGGTGGAGGAGGGCGCGCGCGTCCTCACCTTCGGTCGCCACCAGAGAGAGCTCGACGATGCGCTGAAGAACGCGGAAGGCGGCTCCGGCGCGGTCTCGGGCCTCACCGCCGACAGCAGTTCGCGTGAGGGTGTGCGCGAGGTGTTCGCCGCTGTCGATGAGCGTCTCGGCGGGATCGACATGCTGGTCTGCTGCGCGGCTCTGGGCGCCGGCCCGCTGCATGAGAGCGAGGAGGACGAGTGGCGCTATGTCGTCGAGACCAACCTGCTCGGCTATATCGCCTGCGCCTGGCACGCGATCAAGCGCATGGAGCAGGCGGGCGGCGGGCACCTGCTGTTCGTCGGCTCGATCAGCAGCACGATCAAGGCGCCCGGTGAAAGCGTCTATTCCGCCACCAAGGCCGGGATCGACGCTTTTGCCGAGACGCTGCGCAAGGAGATTTCCGAGGAGAAGAACATCAAGGTGAGCGTGATCCAGCCGGGATCGGTCGGCACCGACATGCAGAACTGCTCGCCGGAAGAGCAGCGGGAGGTGATCGCCAGACACGAGATGCTTCAGGCGGAGGAGATCGCCGAGGCGATCCTGTTTGCGCTGACCCGGTCCGAAAGGGCCGACGTGGTCACTTTGCGCATCGAGCCGCGCGTCCAGAAGACCAGCTGAGCCAGATGATGCGAGCAGCGGTCAAGACAGCCGAGGGCACCTTCCGCGTCGAGCAGGTGGAGGAGCCGCAGATCCCCACCTCGAACTTCGTGAAGGTGCGGGTGCGCGTCGCCGGCATTTGCGGCACGGACTTGCGCCACTGGAAGAAGCACGAGCCGGAACTCGAGTGCAACATCATGGGGCACGAACTCGCCGGCGAAGTGGTGGAGGTGGGCGAGGGCGTCACCAACGTGAAGGTGGGCGATGGGGTGGTGGTGGAGACGGTGATGGGAGACGGCGTCTGCCCCTATTGCCGCATCCAGCGCTACAATATTTGCGAGCACCTCTATGACGTGCGGACGCACTATGTCTCCAAGACCTATGGCGAGTTTCTCGTCGGGCCGGCGGAGAAGATGTACCTCCTGCCCGACCATGTGAGCTTCGAGGATGCGGCGCTGGTGGATACGCTGTCGGTCTGCCTCCACGGGCAGCACCTTTCCGGGCTGACGATCAACGACAGGGTGGCCGTGATCGGCGCCGGCCCGATCGGGCTCGGCCAGCTGATGCTGGCGAAGGCTTCCGGTGCCGACGTGCTGATCGTCGACAAGGTGGACAGCGCGCTGCAACTTGCCCGCGAACTCGGGGCGGACATGGTGGTGGACGGGCGCACCGAAGATCCGATCGAGGCGGCAAAGCGCTTCACCGACGGGCGCGGGGTCGACATCGTGTTCGAGTGCGCGGGTGGCGAGTCCATGCCCGAGACCTTCCCGCAGGCGACGAAGATGGTCCGGCGGGGCGGCAAGGTGATCCTGATCGGCGGCTTCGATGAGGGCGAGACCTCCATTCCCCTGGAATGGCAGCGCATCCAGATGTCGGAGATCCAAATCATCCCCTCGGCCAGCTTTGCCTACCGCGACATTTACGCCGAGCAGGGCGAGATTGTGGAACTGATCGCCAAGGGGAAGCTGCCCGTGGGCAAACTGATCACCCACCGCTTCAAGCTCGACCAGATCAACGAGGCCTTTGAGGTGGCGCAGGAGAAGGACAGGACCGGCGCGGTGTTCGTGGCCATCGAGATCAGCGAGGACTAGGCCGCGGCCGCCATCATGCGCGACATGGCGGATCAGGATCGGTCACTGCCTGGCCCACTCAGATGGGCGGTGTTCCTCCTGTCCGGCGTGTTCCTGCTTCTGGGCGCGCTCTGCCTTCTGGCTCCTGCATCGGCGGCGCGGCTCTACGGGCTGGAGACCGATGCGCCCTCCGCCCTGTTCTACATCCGCGCAATCGGGCTGCGCGATGCGGCACTGGCGCTGTACCTGTTCGGCCTTGCACTGGCTGGGCTTCGGCGCGCGCTGACGATCGTCGCGCTGGGTACGCTGATCATCCCCGCGGGCGACATGCTGCTGCTCACCGTCTCAGGCACGGGCGAACTCGTTCACTACCTGCTCCACGCCGCCAGCCTGCTCTGCTTCGCAGCGCTCGCCTGGTGGAGCAGCCGAGGTGCGCACACGACGGACCGGCCGGTCATTTCCGGGTGCGGCGGATAATCAGGTAGAACAGGCCGCCAGCGAACAGAATGACTGCTGCCGGATAGGCAAACTGATAGACGAGGTCCACCACGCCGCCCCCGCCCGCAGCATTGCCGGTCGCGGCGCCGCCTGTCATTGACCCGATCAGGCCGATGATGATGAGCAGAGCGGCGAGACCGAAAAAGAACCAGATGACTTTTGTCTGCTGCCGCACAATCCACCTCCCAAAAGGTTAGGGCAAATCCCCGCTCCTGATCAAACGGGTCATCACACGGCCGTTCCAACGACCAACTGTCACCTGCGTTCCGTTGCGTAAACCGGGCTTCTGCACGGCACAAAAGAGTCCCTGTTCACAAAGGTGAATCGTGGAACAGGGTGCGTGAGGGTGCCGTTTGCTTGGAGTGACAACAATCCGTTCGCTGCTCTTCACAGGGAGCGGCAATGGTCCGCGTGCCACACGTTCAGGAGGCAACCTTGACGCACCCACTTCCGCAACCATGCGCTCCTCCTGCGCCCGCGCCGGAGCCGCGGGATGTCGAGTACCCTGGTGTCATTCGGCTGGAGGTGGACGCGACCGACTTGGAGCGAAGGATCTTCAAGGCGCATCAAACGATCCCCGTTTCGCCAGGGCCGATGATGCTGCTCTATCCCAAGTGGCTGCCGGGCTATCACTCGCCGCAAGCGCCGATCGAGCTCTTTGCGGGACTCTCCATCACCGCATCGGGAAAGGACCTTCCCTGGAGGCGCCACCCCACGGAGGTCCACGCTTTCCTCATCGACATACCGGAAGGCTCCGAGGAGATGGAGGCAAGCTTCCAGTTCCTGTCGCCCACCAGCAAGTCTCATGGGAGGGTGGTGGTCAGCCCCGATATCCTGAACCTGGAATGGAACGTGGCAGTCCTGTACCCCGCGGGCCATTTCGCGCGTCGGATCACCGTCGCACCCAGCCTCACCCTCCCGGAAGGATGGAGGTTCGGCTGTGCGCTCGCGGTCGAATCGCAGGATGGGCCCACCACACGTTTCGAGCCTGTTACGCTGGATGAGCTCGTCGATTCTCCGCTGCTGGCTGGCCGCTATTTCCGCCACATCGCGCTGGACGAGGCTGGCGAGGTGCGCCTGAACATCGTAGCCGACCAGCCTGACCTCTTGGAAGCGACCGAGGAGCAGATCGAGCCGCATCGCGAGCTGGTGCGGCAGGCGGACAAGCTGTTCGGCGCGCGGCATTTCGATCACTTCGAGATGCTGCTGGCGCTCAGCGACGAAATCGGGGCGACCGGCGTCGAACATCAGCGCTCGTTCGAGGCCGTGAGCATCCCCGACTATTTCGCGAACTGGGGCGGTACCATGTCCCAGCGCACCACCATCCCGCACGAGTACATCCACAGCTGGAACGGCAAGTACAGGCGCGGTGAGGACTCGTGGGCGCCTTGTTTCCAGGAGCCGATCCGCAACAGTCTGATGTGGGTGTATGAGGGGCTGACCCAATATTGGCACCACGTACTTTCTGCCCGCTCCGGCCTCTGGACCGCGGAGCAGGCGCGGCAGGCGCTGGCGGAGATCGCCGCCACACATGACATCCGTGCGGGCAGCCACTGGCGCCCGCTCAGCGATACGACACGAGATCCGATCATCGCCGCGCGCGCGCCGATCCCTTGGCCCAGCTGGCAGAGGAGCGAGGATTATTACACCGAGGGGGCGCTGGTCTGGCTTGATGTAGACACGCGCATTCGCGAGCTTTCGGGCGACACGCGTTCGCTGGACGACTTTGCCCGGGCGTTTTTCGGGCAGGATGATCGCGATTGGATCACCAGGACGTACACGTTCGATGACGTGGTCGAGACGCTCGACCGAATATCACCGTTCGACTGGGCGGCGTTCTTCGAGGAGAAGCTGCGCGACACTCCAACTGATGCTCCCCTGGATGGCCTGACGCGCGGTGGCTATCGCCTCGTCTATGGGGAGGAGCAAAGCGAGTATCAGGAGAACAAGGAAACGGTTTTGGGCACCACGAACTTCCTGTTCTCGGTCGGCTTGATGCTCTCTTCGGACGGGGCAATCTCGGAAGTGCTGTGGGAAAGCCCGGCCTTTCGTGCCGGGCTCACGTCCGGCGGCCGGATCCTGGGGGTCAACGGACGCGTCTACAGCGCGACCGAACTGAAGCGTGCCATTTCCGATGCGAAGGAGGGCCGCCCCATCGAACTAATCGTGACCGTCGGGAAGCGACAACGCGAGGTGCGTATCGACTACGCCGAAGGGCACCAATACCCTCATCTCGCACCAATCGAAGGCGCCCGGCCGCGGCTGGATGAGATCCTGCGCCCCGTCCTCAAGGGACGATACGCACGCTAACCTGGGTTAAGTTGCGGAAAAGGCAGGAACTTCCCGAGGCAAGTGAGTTTTCATTCCCATGAATTGCACGTGACCGTGTTCCCGAGAAGCTAGCGGGCAGCAGCAAATGTGAAATCGCACGAGGCGGGCAAGCGTTGGGCCTTTCAGGAGAATACGCTGTGAAGAAGCGCGTTTTGCTCGCCCCGGTGCTCGTGGTTGCCGGCGTCGCCGCTACCGGCCTGTTTATCTTCCCTCTCGTCAGCCCGCAGGAGTATGCCGCACCGCCGGCACCCGATTTTGGCTCGACGGTCGCCGTCCGAAATGCGCGGCTCGTTCTTCCACCGGTTGCAGGGCAGCCCGCCTCAATACAGTTCGAACTGAACAACCTCGGCAATGAAGTTCCGGTAGCCCTGACTGCGCTGACGGTTGAACACGCCCGCGCAGTCGAAATGGTCGATCCGGACCGGCCCGTTCCCTTAAAGATCGCGAACGTTCCTGTCGAACCCGGTGAAACGGTCGAGTTTGGGACCGGGGAACGGCAGG
>Ga0210040_10006386_pt1 | contig 14698 bp, 7 predicted proteins | sample CryGeyCG12114_NA_FD_185462 | JGI IMG/M metagenome (GOLD analysis project Ga0210040, IMG submission 185462) | Groundwater microbial communities from aquifer - Crystal Geyser CG19_WC_8/21/14_NA (SPAdes) (version 2) | ecosystem: Environmental > Aquatic > Deep subsurface > Groundwater | place: USA... | reverse complement strand
TGATGACATGATTATTATTATGTCTGAGGCTACGCCTGGAACCAAAGGGATTGAGAAAAAAACTTTCTCACAGGAAAACGCAAAGGCAATCACCAAATTTCCCAAAAGGAACCTTGGAGCAAGTCCTCATAATAATAATATCATCACCACCACATATCAAATTAAAGCTTGACTCAAACCAAAATAAAGTGAGAGGAAAACATGGAAAAAAGCGTGGAATCTGTGCTACTGCGCTGGGACAGTAAAAAAACCTCATCATTTCATCACTTCAGGCATATTATTGTCCACACACTATCTAGAGATCGAGTACGTGTTTTTTTTTCGTGGAATCTTTCTTACACCAAGAAATCCTTTGGGTACGGTGAAACCGCTCAAAAAATCAAGTGCCAATGCATACCAAAAATGTATGATTTTTCTCCTCACCATTCCATTCCCATGGAGCACCAATGACGATGCTACAGGAATACACAAAGACCAATTTCTCCGACTCTATATGAACATGACATTATAATAGAGTAGTACAAGCACTCTCTAATCGACCAATGTTGTTGTGCCTTGTTGATTTAATTTTTTTTCATACTCTTTGGTCGTGCATGGCAGGAAAGAATTTGTCATGCTTCAGGTGAATATCCAAGCTAATCATACCACGGTGTATAATGCAACTCTGGCATTGTTGTGTATTCACACAACAATACTGCAGTCTTAATATGATCCCATTTATCATACACATGGTATAAAAGTTTTAATACACAGAGCCAGACTCTGTCCGATAATAAATGAGGAGAAAAAAGAATCAGAGCTGTGAAAATATTGAAGAAAAACAAGAGGAGAACGAATCACAACTTTTGTTCCGTGTAGGTAACATTGTTAACTACAGAAAGGAAATCATAATGGAACTTTGTTCTTACACTACTTAATATTATGCTATGGTTTCAGCTCCGGTTTACACGTTTTTTTCTCTGACTTTTCTTCCCTACCGAAAATTACCTGTCGTTTCCACATTACACCGTGACCTGACAAAAAAATTACTACCGTTCATCAGAAAATCACCTTTTTGTCGGCCTTTTTCTCATCCATAAGCAAGCGTCATCATGCATGCTCTGGGCAGAATGTACTACTACTTGAGAGTTCATCCTAATGAACCGCATCTTTTCCCGACCAACAAAACTCACTCATTATCATTACCTACCATCCCCCATTGTATTAGGAACTCACTCACAGCCTACCCTAAATGAAAACACTATGGAGCAATCCCTGGAAACAATTATGACAAAAGGCAGACAGTCAATTTTGAAATTTCAATCTCATGATTCAGCTCAGTCACACTTTAACACGATACAAGGTCTTTTACTAATCTACAAAAGCCTGCCTTGCCTACCTGTCCCAAACAACATCAATAATTCTCAGATCCCATAAGAATCCTCTATATTTCACTCTCATCATTAAATTCTAATAAAAACTGCTACCGGAAAAAGCTCATAACACACATGGTCGTTTTTAAAGACCTGGGAAAACATTATGACGAGCCCTGTGACCAATTCCCGGCCAATAACAACCCACAGCCCATCCTAATTTACCTGTGTAGCTCTCCATGGACGTTGTACACAGGAAATGGAGTATTAGTCAGCCTATAGATAGGGGAAGGAAAATGGAAACGACTAATGGAACAACGACGCATGCATATATAAACATTAGCAAAAAGTCTCGACACACTATTTTTTCCATTCCTTCCCTGTCGTCTTGATGACATCCACATGGATGAGTTACAATAAAAGAAAATGTTCTTTTTCAATGAGCACTGGTAGTGTCATTAGGAGAAGAACATTGCACACAACAACATGCATTATGGAATCCCATTCTCAGGAATTAGGGAGAAAACGACTTCCATACACAGAGACCACATGACAACAAAACTGAAAGAATCCAACTTGACTATTCTGCACAAGTGTGTCGTTAGTTAGTTAGTGAGTTAGTCAGCTCTTCTGTTGGTGAGTGACTAACGCGATAATTTCCTCTTTTTTTTTGTGTCGGAAGGAGAAAAGACTAGAAAAAAAAATCTTACCTTGCTGAGCACCCAAAACTCTCGTCGACTGCTGGCCAGCAATGGCCAAACAAAGAAGAACACAACAACTCCAGTAGTGCTCCATTATTTCCACAGAATGAAAACACGAACAAAAAAACAACTCAAGTCCACTCTCAAATGTGGACTTCTACTACTGGAGAAATAAAATGTAGTAGGAAACCAAAATCTTGGCTATTTAGTTAGAAAGAATCGATGGGGAAAATAAACAAGACTTCCTTTCCAGAGTCGAGGATTGTTTTGATGATACACTTGCTTTTCGTCACATAGTTAGCATTCAACGTGCACTTGTCTATCGTCTTACTCCTTTAGGATGCAACAAAAAACGGGCGTCACAAGATTCAAGTGGATTCCTGAAAAACAAAAGAGACAAGAGGGTGTCGATTAGTCTTCAAGAGTCATTTCATCACATGGTATACATTGTACTCATTCACACTGACACTGCTATACACAACTATAGCTAACTAACTAACTAACTAGTTCATTTGAAATTCAAGAGGATTATACTGTAGTGAGTGAGGAGTGAGAAACTCTATTCTTTTTCACATGTGTACTTGAAAATGTGAAAAATTAGACACTTGGATGCCTCCACTTTGTTCTAACACATCCATGCATACTAATGAACTTATCGAGTGTGTTATTAAAAAGTGCTCTAATTTTTATACCCTTTCCTCCTCATCAACCATTTTTTGCACGTTGCACTGTATTTGTGCACCAGCAATTTTTCCACGTCAGGTATACATGTTGCACATAGTAATGTTAGTTAGTTGGTTTATTATTATACAACAAGTGTAACATTTTGTCAATTTCTTCCCAAACTGATTTATGACATGGGAAGAAACCAAATAAGGGGATAAATAGTAAGAATCCGACACAGAGATAGATACACTTTTGATTGCAGTTAGTTGGTGTGCGCTCGATCACTACATAATAATTATACACATTGTGTATTGATCAATACATGATTAATTGACCGAGTTAAGCAATCAATATGAATTTATGAATTTGTCTTACAGCTCAACAGGTCGTCCTAATAGCTTTACCACTGAGGGGCAAACAAAACAAAAACCAGTTGGAAAGTTTTTTCTTCTTGTTTTGTCTGCTCATTTTATTTACAATAATAAATCGGCTCACAGCATTGCAAATCATTGCTAATTGTGGATCTGATAGCCATTTTTGGAGTCAATTCTAACTCCCAACCGCATGGGACATTATGTAGGTCCTTATAAGTGGACAAAATTGCTTGTTGCTACTCACTTTGCCCAAACTAAATGAGTTTGTAACTAACTAACTAATCAACTGACTTGCAAAATCCTCCTGATCCAAGTTCGCCTTTTCTGGAAGACTTTGACTTGCACTTTTTACTGTCAACTAACTCAGATAACTAGTTTTTTTTTGTCACCATCCGCCTTATGTAGAGATTCATTTTCTTACTGCAATATTTCTAACACTGCTCAGCTACATTAAATTTCTCAACCAAATCAACATTAACTTAACTACATCAACTTGATTTTATTTAATGCGGTAGGAAAATGTCAACCGGAGCTGAACTAGCACAAAATTTTAAGAGTTCAATGTTCAATCATCCTGTTAGAACCCGCCCAAATATTGAAATCAGCCCAAACGGAGTATAACTAACACATCGATACATATTTCACTTGTTCTTTTACTTTGAGCATAAAATACAAGGGTTTTCTTGTTGTTGTCACATTTATGACGTGACTTGTCCTTTGGTAATAAAATTCACTTGTTTATAGCCGAAAGGTCTCTCAATTTTTAAAGAAAACGGAAATCCATCAAGTCCTAAGTTGAGTTGTTAAACCAGTAAACCATTGGGCACATTTTTCAAGGGTGTGTGCAATAAAACCCTTGTGAGAGCGAGAACAGTGGGATTAAAAGATTTCACAAGTCCTACAGCTATTTGCTCTTGTTTCGTGAAAAGCGTGAGTCTTTCGGCATCTTTTCCTATGAAGACATTTCCTACAGGGTAGTATAAGATGAAAGCTACAGGGGAAGAAATATATATTCAAAGCAATAAATGCTAACAAGGGACAATCCTTTTTCCGTCCTTTTCCATACTGTGAACAAAGGTGATGGTTGGTTAGTGGGAGGCAGCACAACGAATGCATGCATGAAATATGTGAGAAGACAAATCATCATTGTTTCGTATGTAAACGAATTCTAAAAAAGAGAGAAATAATGGTACTGTACACTTGGGACGAACCTTTGCTGAAAACGTGTCAAAGAAAGACCGAAGGGATTGGGAATACCTTCTCAGCTCTCATATAACATGACAATAATAAATAACGCACCATGTTGAGAAGGATAAGTAGTAGTGAGTGAGATATGATAGGTAGTAGATTTCATTGTACACAGCATTTCATAACATATCATAAATACAAGAGGGCATTGGAAAAAAGTTTTGAGCAAACAAACGATAGCCGATATTTTATGAATAGGTTGAGAGCTATTTATTTGTCTATTTTGAAAGCCCTTAAGGGTGCGCTCACAGTTTGTAGACAAATGGACTCAAATTGTATAAATAAATATATAGTTAGTTAGTTTGTACATTATGCTCCCTCACACTGAATATTATGAGATGAATCTTGGATGAAGAAGACATATTAAACGAGTATTTGAATTACAAACTTAAACATTTCATTATTAATACTACTAACAATACTAAAATGCATACTTTTCAATGATTTGTGGGTCAGGGGCTCACCATGTCAGTCTTATTAAACTGAAAACGTACGTCACTATAGTCGTAGAGACGGACATATCCCAAATAAAATATGCGTGCAAGCAATTTAATACAAGTAGGGGGGAAATCGATTCAATTTAAACCTGTCGTAGTAGTATTAAATGTCTCTCACTGCAAACAAGTTAGTTCATCTTCTTGCATGCATCTCAAATCTAATCGCACTAGTTCATATATAATATGCAACATGCAAAAGCAAAGAGAAATATGTTGCTTTTTTGTCTAGCCCTTTTCAGTCGCCCATCTCAATCACATTATTATTATAATGATATGAGATACGTTCTAAAGACACACATATATCTATCAATCCCCTGGAGGGATCTGCAAGCAAAGTTCAAATTGACGGAACAAATAATAATAATGCATTTGAGAGGTTGTGTTGTGCTTTGCCAGCAATTTCAATCTCTTCTTAGATCGTCAAATTACAGCTAACAAAACGTACACATTATGACTACATGTGTGGAACGAAAAAAATGTATGTGCATTGGTAAGTAACCATGTTTTTTTTACAGCACGCAGTAGAGTGAGAAAAAATTATTCTTATGTTGATAAGAAAGAAACCCTAGCTGGAAATCATTTGTCTGCCATTCGTTCAATTGTTTCTTTAATGTGTCATATTATAGATTTGAAATGGGAAAAGGACTTGTCAGACTTGCATTCATCTCGTGTAATAACATGCATTGTTACTTTTTCACGATGTCTATTATTCGCCAGTCATTTTCCAGCAAGAGCTAACAAATTAAAATTTCACTCTATCCAATTCAAACAACGGAGATTCTCAAATCTTTTCACGGGGTTCAATCATGATTGCAGTTCATGTGTTCAATAGTATAATCATTTGTTGAATACAAAGTTTAGCTCTGGGCCCCATAGCAAATCAAATTATCAAAAGGGTAAAGAACTTTAAAACAATATAGAACGGTGATTTCATGTCAAAAACATGAAAACTCTAGAAAATCATTTTCCACCATTGTCTTTTATTTTTTAACCCTTATAAAATTCTTAGACTGTGAAAACTTTCCAAACTCAATCTTTACAAACTCTTCACCAGCATTATTAAAAATCACACATTTCCAAAATTCACACACACACATCAATAAAATAAAATGGCCTCTCCAAATTCGCTACTAACTATAACTAACTAACCAGTACTATTTCTACGTGAGCCTTTCAATAGTAGCACTTTAGATTATTGACAGATAAGCTATTGTGCTCACAGCAATAGGTTATCAATTCCAAACCAAAACAATACAATATTCCACCCACTTAGAGCAACAATACAAATGGCTCTACTAAATTGAAACTCACTTTTGATTTCTCAGATCAACTTCATCGGTCACGAAAAGACAACCGTTTTGACACTTTAGTCCTTCAACTACACAATGCACACTCACAAGAACACATGCACATAAAAACTTATTCCTTCACTGTAATCAACCTTAATTCTCATTCCACAACAATCATCACAAAAACAAAAGAAAACTATCCAACTAATTCTTTTTCAAGTGAGTAACAACACAAACAAACTGGCATAAATTTGGCAACTCAACCAACTAACTAGCAGACTGTGATACTTTAACGACACTTTAAATTTCATTGGTAACGAGACGATGGCCACTTGAACAAACCATCTAAGTCGCTAATATTCCATTTCCAGCCCAACTTACTAACTGAATGGTTCACATTACGGAGAAATAACAGCCGTATAAAAATTCCCAATTCCAACAGCTTGAATGTGACAACTTAAGGAGAGCTGGTCACATTCATTGACTATGTAGTACCAAATCAACTTGTCCTTTCCGAACTTTAAGGAGCCCACATTAAACACTGTTTCCACTGCATAAATTCTCAAAACCCACTAACTCATTCACGCACTTTTAAAGAGAGGTGGACCTTTTTCCCTTGAAATTCCTAGCCACTTACAATACATTTCAGTCAGTTCACAACAAGTAGTCTGAACTAACTCACTTAACAGCAATAAACGTAGTTGTGTGATCCTCACTGGTCCGGTTTCATGAAGCAACTAACTCAACTCAACTCTCAAATGCGAGCAACATAGTGGTGCAAAGCAGCAGCAGCAGCACCTGTTTCAGGAATTCTCAAACTTACTTACTTACTGACTCGTCAACCAACCCTCAACGAAACTAACTCTGTATACTTTCCTATGCTGTTCCTTTCCAACCCCCTAGCTTGTGAAATGTACACAGTTTTAAAGGCCGTTTTTTCTTCCCCTGACTCTATGCAGTAGAACAAACTACTAGCCATGGGGTGAGTGAATTTACCCAAGCGACTGCAGCTGCATTGCACCAAATGCAACAATGTATGCATGTAGGAAACCCCTCTTGACATACCCAAAATGTAACCACTATTAGTAGTGAGTGAGTTAGTTAAGTTACTACAGGAGCAAACTAAATGTACATAGCCATATAGGAGTAGTATAAGAATGCTGGTGGTGTTATTACCATCAAATCTTTCTGTCTAACTAACTAACTAACTAACACACTAATGGATCCAAGCATCTACCGGTTGCTAGTAGGAAAGAATGATATAACTATATAGCATAACTAGTAGTTAGCTGCCATGTCCATCTCACAGACTCCAAGATGTGGCTACCTAACTAACTAACTAACTATATAAGAAAACTGATGCTGGAGAGAAATCTTAAAGATCAAGTCCCAAAAGTGGGGATTTTTTCAAAGAATCTTTTTAACATTTGGACGGAAATGAGAACGTAGAGGAAAAATATTCCTCAATACCATTATTTGTAGTTAGTTAATAGTACATGACATAGAATGAAAATAGAGCTGTGGTCATTGAAAGCTTCTAATATTATTGTTGGCACTGGGTAACAATATAAATGAAAAATGAATGCAATGCCACGGAACAGTGAATTCCAGATCTGTCCATATTTTCATTTATATAATGTGAGCAGTGTTGGTTGGTTAGTTAGTTAGTTAGCTATAGTTGGTACTACTACTACATTTGAGCACCCTCAAGGAATGCGTGACGGAAAGACTGCAGGGACAATAGGTTTATCGTGACTCAGGCAAAAATGTGTGTAACTCTTCCTTTACGAGAAAATACAGTTTCCTTCCTAGTGTGTGTGAATCTTGTAATATGCAGATGGTGGTGTGTGCACAATGGGAAAACTCAACAGCCTTTACTTACTTTGGTAGGATTGAGAATAGTTAGTTAGTTAGTTAGTTAGTAGCAGGTACAAAAGCATGGCAATAATCTGTACTGGTAGTCTAGTGAGTAAGTTTTGTTATCTCATGAAGATGATGATGATGAGATTTTTTCCTTTACTCTGGGAATCTTTTTGTTGTCATTATGATTATTATTTTATTGTGGTAAAGATGAATGTCACACTCACACCCTTATACAATAGTATAGTGTAGTTAGATAGCATTCATCACTCCCAGGTGATTCAGTTAGACTTAGATACTGACATATTATCCCAGATTCAAAGTTACCAGCTAACTATTTGGTTTTGACGAAACCTCGTGAAAAAAGGTAATATTCATCCCAGTGTAAACACAAAATCGTGGTGTGGAGTTGAACTGAATAGGCAAAGAAAAATAACTAACTGCTTCTTAAATATGAATACAAAAAATTGTGTCTAAACATGGGCTTTCCTTTTTTTGTTTGTTTGTCTGTATCATTCATGTCCATTTCCCATCTATTCAAATGAACAATCCCAGTTGATAGAATTTACTTGAGCTTTTCAGAATCACTGACAATCTTTAGAAACTGATATTTTGGTCACTACTGTAATGTGTAACCAAAAGATTAAATTCAACTCCGTGCTTACTGACTAGAGGAATCCTTTGTACTTATTTTTCCAACCTACTTATGCACGTTTCTTGGGAACTAAGTAACTAACTAACAGACTATCTATCTAGCTATACGATTCCTAAATTGTTATAAGCTAGATTCTATTATACTGACCATTTGCATGCATATTAAAAATGTTCAGTAATAGTAATCATCATAATGATGGTATCAACAATCTTCTTTCCTACTACTACTTACTAATTTTTTCCCTACAATTCCAATCCTATTATCTAACCACTGGATGGATCCAACATCTCGTGAAATTTGCATCTAATTGTTATTATGAATCAACTGACCAGGATGTCAGCAGCACAAATTTTTTCAAACACTAACTCAATAGATTTTAATAATACAGGGCAAGTCTAATACCACCATTTTTCTCCATATACACGTATTATTAAGAACTAGTAACTAACCAACTCTCATTCTACATTCAGAGCATTCCTATTCAAGTGTGAATTGAATAAGTAGTCTTTGCCTCCTTTTCCAATATTTTTTTTGCAGATGAATAAATAAATACAGGCTGGTTTACATTATTAGAATGCAGAACCAGTGGTAACTAACTATTTTTTCACCTTCATTATTATTATTATGGAGTAGTACTACCGTGCTCAAAGTTTCCTAGCTCTCAAGTGTTAATAAGTTTAACTCCTCCAGCTGTGTCTGATTGAGGCTTTCGGATTTGCTGCCTTGTGCTTAATAATAATAGAGATAAGGAACCGCAGCAGCTAGCTGAACTGCATGTCATGGCAAAACTAACAACATTGATTCCAGGCGGCTTGGGCCGTTTTAGATTAAAAGAGGATGATGAAGCATGCAGGCTTGCATAGAAATTACTACACGACTCAAGACTGAAAAAATGGAATACACTTGGGAGCTAAAAACTGGAGTAAAGTAAGTAAGTTAGTTAGCTGCTACTGGCATACCTTGGTGAGAAATTTGAATACTTTTAGTTAGTTGAACCCAATCCGCAATTTTTGGGTTGAAAAGTGGAAAAGCGACCAAGATGTAAATTTTCTTCCCCTGTGTATTTGCATACGATTCTCAGCCACGAGTAGAATTAAGCTGGTGCATATGATTAAGAAACCCGGGGAAAACAAAGACTCAAAAGCCCATACAATTTTCAACACGTAGGAAGTTTGAATTTTTTATCCATCTTTGTACATGCATGCACTCATAAATCCTCCGTGGAGGAGCACTTTGTTTGGGAGCTCAATTTATGTATAATATAAAGGCCACAGCTGCTAGCATCATAATAACAACAATAGCTCCTCGTTCTCTGGCTAAAACGATCCAACTATCACTCATAGACTTGTTCTCTACTGCGGTGCACTAATAATGGGCATTGGTTGCTTAAACTTTAAGTTTCTATAATAAATTTAAGGGCATATAGGAAAGTGAGTACAAAAGTTTTTGATCTTCCTACCAACAAAAGTAAACCATGATATCAGCTTCTGTTTTAATGATGCACTCGGTACGCACACATAAATTAAAGTTTCAGATTTGTTTGCCCGGAAAATTGTTCTCATACACGATGCACATGCATTTTAAACAAAATGGTTTATAATTCGCATGTCTAAACAAACGAATTTTCGCAAATCACGTCTGCCTAGATTAGTTTCAAGGGTTATGAAGATTTTCACAAGTGCTCACGTTACACAAAGTAGATTTTATATAAATTGATCCTATTCAACTTACCAACTGGCCACATATATAACTATTTACCCCGGAATACTACTGGTATACAAAACGTGCGCCTATCTCTCAGAACGCCTAAAGTCTACTAATCTGTCTGGAATGGAAATTTAATTTTGGGTGTGCTACCAGAAACCATTTTCCACGTTTACTTCCCTTCCAGGCATTTCCAAAATTATTGCTTCTACGTTCCTGGAACCAACTAACTAACTACGAATATACTTGTGCGCCGTGTGTCTTTCTATATTACACATAAAGATAATAATGATACTAACCCAGTTCATTCTGTCACTCAGTTTCCCTGTGGTATATTCCCAACTAACCTGCACAGGGAGTAGACAACCGTATTGCCCTCACTGTCAGTATCTCTCCTCAACCCTTTCCTCTTAATTCTCAAAATCTAATTCAATGAGCACACGTAAAACCGCTGAGCAATCCACTTGGGCATGCAAACTAACTATGATATGCACACACAAGGCGATTTGGATAGGCTAAGCAGTTTTCCAGCCACTTTTCATCACTGTATCATATCATTACTTCCAGCTATGTGGATCATATGAGCTCTAAGTTCATAGCCAGTTACTTAAGCCCATGTCGTATTAAATTTGCCACTAGTTCTTGTTTTGCAAACATGAATGCACTGGGTGCATTAATTTCCCATGCCTATGGTCATATGAATGAAGACTGAATTATATATTCGCCTTAGGCTACAAAAGCTAATCTTAGACGAAACTAAAATGTAATAATTATTCCTCATCCACTTATTTTATTCCCCGTCAGAAAAAGTGGATCAATAAATTACTATTAGCCGTAATAAATAAACACTACACGGACGAATTTTACTCACTATTTTAGTCGTTAGCACTCTAATGATGTTAGAGCGGAATAATGAGCTAGTTCTACTGGCGCTGAATAAAATCATCATTACAAGCTCACTAGTTCAATCAGTACACAACTCTGTTAATAATACCATTCACGGACTGAGTGACTACCAAAAGTGAATGGTGGCCAGTACGCACTAACTCACATTACATAATCATAATCACGCCTGGCTCAACTGTATTATTAGCCTGTAGTTTTTCTAACAGCCCTATAGTTCCAATCAGACGACTTATTGCCCTAAACGCTTCTCAAGAACTCATCCTTTGTTCCAACCAAATAATATGTCATCCTGGAGTAACCTACGCAATCTACGGTGTCTATCTGGAATCCCAGGTGTATGTACAAAATATATGGGCGAGGGAAAAACACAACACTTATATTTATTCAACCAGCTTGAAAATTATAGTGCGGGACATTGGGCACAAACACAGAGACAGTATTAGAAAACCTTTTTTTACGAGTTGTGTCCCAAATTGGTTGGTGATTTTCCCATCTGTGGGCCATACCACAACAACATCCGCATGTATTACGCATAGGGTAAAAACAACACTGGCTCGAGTATTTATCGCATGTTCTTTTCCAATGTCACCATCATTATTTTTCTACTTTAGTACATTCCGTGATCGTTGGTCGTCACAGTTCCAAATACAATCTGCGAGCTTGTAAAACGCTTCAACACTACAATAATAATAGCCGTAAAATTTCTGACGGTATTAACATACCCTTAACTCGAAGCAACTGTTGTGGATGCTCCGTATAAAACACACCCATTAATTGCCCTGCAAATCTAGTTGTATTGTAGGCAACATAAATGAAAATTTGATTCATATTTCACATGGCGTCAAATTGCACCAAAAAATATTTGAATGAATTGTCTGCATGGACTTCGGTTTTTGTTCCTGACTTAATTTGTCAGGGGACTAAACCAAGCATTTACGGTACTCAGTCCACCTCAACCATATATTATTTTCTCCCCTCAACGTTCCATGTTTTCCAAGTGACGGACCGTGTGTGAGCCCATGAGTGTGTATGTGACATGTCGTGTAAGAAAAGCACCTTATTCAGCATTCCTCGAGCTCCTAATAAGTGTGTTTGTCGTGAACTACAGAAGAGTGAGCTGAAACGCTTGTCATTTTGTCGGAAAGCGCCATCGGATTGCATGTTTCCTTATACCTCCATCCAGTTGTCAAACCAAAGCGTTCAAAAGTGCACTTGGCTCAAAGGAAAAAAACAACAAAAATCTAGCTGTGTCCAAATTGCTATGTCCACAGTAAAAATAAATATCCGGCTATTTTGGAAAACAATAGGAAAACTGTTTGCCCTGTGTTCATAATAATGTATGCCTCCAAAATGATTATCTTTTTTGTATTCTCCGCCTACCCACAGGCACACATAACATACTACATACATTTGTTTAGCATCACAATCCCGTAAAAACTGGGGAACACAAAGGACTCCTCTAACTAAAGGAACCATAACAATAAGTTAAAGATGCTGCCTGCTCATCCATCCTTCTATTTCCGTCAATTATCATAATTCCAAGTCTTTTTTCTTTGCTGTAGGTAGCCAAGCTCAACCGAGAAACAAAACATATCACACACAAGAGCACATGTTTCCTCTACACTTTTACAAACCAAATGGATAGGGAAAAAGACGAGGCAGGGTGCCACAAAACCCACAACAATATTCTAGCTAACAGTGTAAAGGTAACTAACTATCGCTATAGGCCGTCATTGAACAACTGTTACCGATTTTTCATCTCCTCAGAGAAAAAAATGCTGTTCAAGCAGCCCAACCCCTTTAGTTTATATATACTCCTAACTAACTATGCGTCTTTTTTAGACCGATATTTTCTTGGGCTCTATGTGATGTTACATGATGTCATTAAGTGAGTCTCTGATCTATCTCAATCTACGAAAGGATCTCTCACCACAGCCAACCTATTACATTTAACATGGCACTGTTTCTACCCATGTAGTAAGTAAGGAGGTATTAAATCTCTGATCAATTCTGTGCATACACAAAGGTGTGGGCCTATTGTTGTTTTCCTGGTCAGCCTGTGGCGTGGTTCCTTTTTAGATTCCAATTCTGAGCTTGCTAATAGCTATGGGCTAAGAAAGTTTGTTACATTACTTATGCAACAATAAGTGGGAACAATAAATTTCCAACAAATGCGTTTGTTTTAAATGCTGAACACAGGAACATTATGGGGGAGACGAGTGAGTAAACAAATTCCAGAATTCTAGCTGTGAAGACCAATTTCACTCATTAGTTTTGCTGCAATAAGCACAAATAATCGTTTTATCGTCTTCTAAATAAAGTAATCACTGGAAAACGTAAATAACATGTGTAGATAGCCAAAAATAGAGTGACAAATTATTGAACTCGACTGACAGGCAGGCAGTTATCAATTCGGAAAACACTATTTATAGAGAGCCAGTCAAAGTTGCTCATATGAATGAACACAGGCTACTATTGATAAGTGAATGGATTTAAACAAGAGCTTGTAATTTCCATACTAATAAAAAAATGACCCCAAAAGATGATCTTTAGTTAGTGTGCACATACATAGTTAGTTAGTTATCCAAGCGGTGGTTTTGTTGAATGACTGTGCAACGGTATTTTTGAACTCTACTTGAATCTGTTATGTGCATAATTCAGACAGACTCGACACTAACAATTTGAATAGGGAGGGGAAAAAGTTGCACTTTCCTGTGAGAGACCAACTCGTTAAAAACTGAGCAAACAAATTAGTTTCTCATAAATCCATCTGCTCACACCACGTTGGAAAACATGTAATGACAATGAGTAATTAATGCATGTAGTCGAGGTGTATGAACCACGTAAAAACAAAGGAAAAAAGTTGCAATTTTTCTTGCTCTGCTACAAGAATGACACCATAGGAAAATGATTTAAGATTTGAGATTCCCATATGTAATGCTATTGTTTGCCATGAACTACAGCAAAGGCAAAAATACATCATAAATTACATTGCTTTTCCCATAAGGTGGGAGGATGCAGTTCTGTCTGCTTGCATCATGTGCAACCATTCAATTGGAGAAATGACTTTGTTCGTGCGCTTTACGAAAGAGTGTAAAAAATGAGATCATTAAACTTCACAAACCAATGGTGTGCTCTTTGTTACAAGGGGGAAAGATGGCTGGACTTGATCTTACACTTGAGTTTTTCACTGCCATTGCCAAAAAGAATTATATGTATGTGAAGTCAAGTTGCTGAGTTTCCTTTTAATGCTTTAAAACGTCAACAACTTTGGTATACCATGCAGTTGAATATGTGGAATCCTGTGATTGTCAGTAAATGACTTGTAATGGACTGGGCGGATTTCACTTCACCTCTTAGGCGCATTCATTTTTCATCAGTTGTCAAATTCAAATTCATTACGGCCTATAGTGTTGAGTGCAAAACTTTGGTTTTAATAGTGATGC
>Ga0210040_10006384_pt1 | contig 14701 bp, 18 predicted proteins | sample CryGeyCG12114_NA_FD_185462 | JGI IMG/M metagenome (GOLD analysis project Ga0210040, IMG submission 185462) | Groundwater microbial communities from aquifer - Crystal Geyser CG19_WC_8/21/14_NA (SPAdes) (version 2) | ecosystem: Environmental > Aquatic > Deep subsurface > Groundwater | place: USA... | reverse complement strand
GCCGATGAAGACGAGCCGGTCACCGAGGCGTGCGGTGAGGGTGGTGAGCAGGTCGATGTCGCAGAGGCCGTCCTTGAAGCCGATGAAGTTGTCACATGCGTCGGCGAGCCGCTCGACCGTGGCGGCGGAGTAACGCGCGTTGGCACGGTTGTAGACGACCACGCCCAGGGAGGTGCTGGCACATACGCGGGCCGCGTGGTCATAGAGCCCCGCCTGCGGCACCTCGGTGAGGTAGGGCGGCAGGAGTAGGATCCCGTCGGCGCCGTCGGCCTCGGCCTGCTGCGCCATCTCGGTCGCGATCGCGGTGCCGTAGCCAGCCGATCCCATGACCGGCATCCGACTGGACGCCTGACCGACTGTCTCCACGGTGGCTCGCAGAACCGTCGACACCTCGGCGGGTGTGAGCGAGAAGAACTCCCCCGTCCCGCCGGCGGCGAACAACCCCGCAACGTCGTAGGTCGCCAAGTGCTCCAGGTGGTCGCGGTAGGCGCGCTCGTCCACCTCCAGTTGCGGGGTCATCGGGGTGACCGGGAACGACAGAAGGCCGGAACCGAGTGCCGCCCGGAGGTCGCCCGGTGCGAAGCGAGGCATAGGTTCTCCAAACCGTGAGAAGAGGTGTTGACCCCACTTTACCACCGCCTTCTCTCTATAGGAACAGAGTCTACCTATGTAGACGTGTTAGGAAAGTTGCTTGACGATCAGAAGCACCGCGCCGAAACAGGACATCCCGATAGCGGTCAGCCTCAGTCGTCGTGGGTCGAGATACCGGTTCACCTGCCGTGCTAGCGCGAAGCCCAGGACCGGCGCGGGCAGCAGCAGCGCAGCAGTGACCAGCGTGGTGCGGCTGATCGAGCCGGTCGCCGCCAGCGTCGTCACCGACAGCAGCGAGCCGACAAGGAAGAAGGTGCTCATTGTGCTCCGCAGGCCGGCGCCCTGCTTTGACTGCCACACGAGCGCCATCGGCGGCCCTCCGATGGCGGTGGCGGTGCCGAGCAGGCCGGAAGTGAGCCCGGCGATGACGAGGTTCCGTCGGACGGGTCGTGGCGCCCACCCCGCAGAGGTGAGCACGATGCCGAGGAGGACGACGGCTCCCAGAGTCAGCGCGATGCCGCGCTCAGGAAGCGCCGCCACCAGCAGCGCCCCCAGGATGGATCCGGGCAGCCGACCGGCCAACGCCCACCCCGTGCCGCGCAAGTCGATGTGTTGTCGCTCGGTCAGCACCACCATCAGCGTGACCACGGTGGCGAGCACGATGAGCGTGCCGGGGATCAGCGATGGGTCAACCAGCGCGAGGACCGGGGCGGCGAGCATGCCCATTCCGAAGCCGATCGAGGCCTGGAGCGCCGCAGCGAAGACGATGACGACGGCGATGACGAGATAGCTGGTGAGCGTCACGCTTGCGCCGCGCTCACCATCGCGGGCAGGAACCGTCGAAGTCCGGCTCGAAGCGGCGCATGTAGCCGGTGTCGTCGCGGGTGCGGACCCCGCAGCCGAGGTACTGCTCGTGCAGCCGGGCCAGGCGGTCGCGGTCGAGCTCGACACCTAGGCCTGGCGCGGTCGGAACGGCTACAGCGCCATTCTGGAAAGCCATCGTCCCGGCGACGATCACGTCCTCCGCGGGGTCCTTCCACGGCCAATGAGTGTCGCAGGCGTAGTCGAGGTTCGCCGTGGTTGCGGCGAGGTGCGTCATGGCCGCCAGGCTGATGCCGAGGTGGCTGTTGGAGTGCATCGACAGCCCCATCCCCCACGTCTCACAGATGGCTCCCAACGTCTGCGAGCGCCGCAGCCCCCCCCAGAAATGGTGGTCCGAAAGCACGACCTGGACAGCATTCTGAGCGATCGCAGGCGGCAGGTGGTCGTAGGAGACCACGGCCATGTTGGTCGCCAGTGGCATGGAGACCTCACGGGCAACCGCAGCCATTCCCTCGATGCCGAGTGTGGGGTCCTCGAGATACTCCACGACGCCGTCGAGCGCATGGCCGACCTCGATCGAGGTCGCCACGTTCCACGCGGCGTTCGGGTCAAGCCGCAGCGGGTGGTCGGGGAATGCAGCGCGCAGCGCTCGGATCGCCTCGACCTCGTCCTGCGGCGGGAAGACGCCACCCTTCACCTTGATCGCGGAGAAGCCGTACTCGTCGATGATCCGGCGAGCCTGGCGGACCAGCCCGTCGGGGTCGAGAGCGGCGCCCCAGACATCGTCGTCCTGACCGGGATGGCCGGCCCACTTGTAGAAGAGGTACGCCGAGTACTGCACCTTGTCGCGCACCGCACCGCCCAAAAGGTCGGACACCGGGACGCCGGCGAGCTTCCCCTGGACGTCGAGCGCGGCGACCTCGAACGGCGAGAGCACCCTGTCGGCGGTCGACGAGGTCATGACCATTCCCCCCATGCCATGACCGCCGACGGCGGCGTCGCCGGCGAGCGACTCGACAACCGCACGCAGCATCGCCGATATGTCGTAAACGTTGATCCCGATCAGCCTCTCGGCGGCACGTTGCAGCCGCTGCAGGTGCGCCTGGTCGCCGTAAGACTCGCCAAGGCCGTGGACGCCGTCATCGGTGACTAGCTCGATGATCGCGCGGAGAGCGAACGGCTCATGCACCCCGACCGCATTGAGCAACGGCCTGTCCTTGAAAGCCACCGGGGTGATGTGGACGGCGGTGATGGCGTGCTGGACGCGGGAAGGCGAAGCCACAGGAGAAGTCACCGCACTATCCTGACACTTGTCTACTCATGTGGACAAGTGTCATCCCCCTGTCATCGCCACGCCACGGCGCTCGACATCGGTCCGACGGTGCGCACGATGCGGTCTCTGACCTGACGAAGGCCGGCGACGATCTTCTGTTCGCGGTCAGGCGTCAGCCGAGTCAGCGGCACCGAGGCGCTGATCGCGTCGGTGACCGGGTCGACGTAGTGCAGAGGGACGGCGAAGCAACGGAGGCCGAGAGTATTCTCCTCGTTGTCCACCGCGTATCCGCGCTCGGCACTAGTGTCCAACTCCTCGGCGAGGGCCTTGCTGTCGGTGATCGTGCGGGCCGTGACCGGAGACAGCTCGGCGGGAAGGTGCGCTCGGCGCTCCTCTGTAGTGAGGCAGGAGAGCACCGCTTTCCCGAGGGAGGTGGAGTACGCTGGCAGTCGCCGCCCGACCCGACTATAGGGGCGGAGGTACTGGCTGGACTCACGGGTCGCGAGGTACACCACGTCGGTGTTGTCCAGTCGGCCGAAGTGGAAGGTCTCGTCTAGCTGTTCGCGGAGCTCGTCGAGGAACGGCGTGATCAGGGGAAGATAGGGATCGGTGTCGAGGTAACTCGTGCCGGCGAGCAGCGCCCGGATCCCAATGCCGTAAAGGGTGCCAGTGGTGTCAGCGCGGACCCAGCCGTGCTTGGCTAGCGTCCGCAGAAGTGCGTGCAGGCTGCTGCGGGGCACGCCGAGCGCCTCGCTCAACTCACGCAGCCGAACGGGCCGGTTCTGGCGGGCGGCGAGGAACTCGAGGATCTCGACGGTGCGGGCGGCCGACTTGACCTCGCGCACGCCGGCAGGCGTCTGCCCGTTGGTTTCCGACACGGACACGGAATGTCCCTTCGCTGGGAGCATGACAGTCCACAGCATATGCACTGACGTGGACAGGCGTATTCGTATGCGTATACGTATGCGTATGCGTGCCGGTGGCGCCGAACTGAGCTGTGGACGACGGATACGTCCGGTGTGGTCACCGAGGGGGGCGCTCCATGGCGTCTGGCTTGCGGTATCCCGTCGCGCGTGTCAAACCGCACGCGGAACGCCTTGCGACGTCAGTGTTGCGTGTGATGCAACTTGCCCGCCGTGTACCGCCTTGTACTGTGCTGCTTCGCAATGCTCCCCCGCCCCGAAGCGGCGATCCGTCGCCGCGTCAAATGGCGCCATAAGGCGCAACGCGCAGGGCAGCAACTTCATTGCAAGTCGCCTCGTCGCGGGTCAAAGTGAGTTTTCACGAGCAGTGCCACGCACTCCACGTGGTGCGTCATCGGGAGGGGGCCGACGGCCCTGAGCGCGACTGCGATCCTTTGCGATCAACTCCACGCGTGAGCCAAATGTAGCCCTGACCTGCAAGGATGGCGCTTCTGGCCTCTGCTGAAGTCAGCTCTGGTTTGCGCGTGGCGGCGAATCAAAGCGAGCCCAATCCGAGCCCTCGGCGAAGCTCGAGCTCGCGGCGACCACGGCCTTGTAGCGAGGACCATTCGTATTACACTTGCATCATGAAGATCAACGGCGCCGAGGTCTCTGAGGATCAGATCGACGAGTGGGTGGCGGAGGCTGAGGCCGGCTACGACGTTGAGATGCTGCGCAAGGGTGGCCGCAAGCCGGTCGGCGACGGGCCAGGCCGGGTCGTCCCGGTCCGTCTCGACGCAACGCTGCTGGCCCAACTCGACGGCCGGGCCGAACACGATCACCAGTCGCGTTCGGAGATCATCCGCGCCGCGATCCATGCCTACGTGGCGTGAAGGTCCGCGACTCAGCCCTGAAGCACGGCATCGATCCCGCGGACTCCATTCAGGCCGCCGAGCATCCGGTCTTCTTGCGTGACCTCGGTGACGACCCGCATCGCCAACTCCGCCTCGGGTTCGACACGCACGGTCGCATCCTGGAGGTGATCGTGCTGACCGGAGACAGCGGGGATCAAATGCTCATCCACGCCATGAAGGCACGCCAGCAGTACCTCGCCCTGCTCGACTGACGTCGCAGTCACTCGTCCGTTTCCAGACGTGTGAAGGTTGCCCCGCCCATCGCCGGAACCACGTCCGACGAATTGAGGTCGGTCGCGACGGCCACGTCAGCATCAAATCCCCGGCTCGAAAGTTCCCGACCCCCAACGCTGTCCCGCAACCAAGACTCCAGGCAATGCTCGCTCGCATCGAATAGGCGCGCGGCGGCCCGCGCTTCCGGACTGACACTCAACCCGGGGCTGAGTGCCAACAGCACCGAAATGATGGCGCCGGCCCCGAGATGATCTTCTAGAGCCGGTCGCAGCGAATCGTCGCTCCCCCATCGCTCACCGGCGGCCACGACCGCCACCGAGTGGCCACGAGCGGCCTCGACGGCGAGCTGTCTTCCAACCGCTGCCGCGTTCCGAAGACAGCCAATGAGTACCGCCGAACCCACCTCATGCAGCGCGGCGGCGATGGTCGAGCCATTGGGCGATGGCAGCACGAGCCTGGGGACTGGGTCACACGCCAACAGGCCGGCCGGCGAGAGCGACGGCGCAGGAACGGCTCCATCCTTGGTCGCTTCGAGACGACCAACCGCGAGCACCGCGTCATTCTCCCGAGCGAAGTCATCCGCCCGAGCATCCTTCCACGGGAAGGGAAGCACCTGCATCCCCCGCTCGACGGCAATGGTCACCGACGTCGAGAAGCTCAGGACATCGACGACCACGCAGACGTCCGCCAAGCACGCCTGCGCGCCGACCACACCCCAGTCAAGTCGCACCAGGTAACTGCCCCGCCCATAGACATCTGACACGGGCAAGACCGTACGCCCACGGCCGCGCTGCCACGCGGCAGATACGGCGCGACCGGAGGTTGATCGCGACTGTGCGCCACCAAAGCGAGCCATCAGGGGTTCAAAGTGAGCCTTAAGGCCGACTTTCGGCATTCGGCCTGCTCCGAGGGAATCACATCACCGCAGGTCAGAGCCGATTCTCGTCAGCAATGCGACGCACTCGACATGGTGCGTCATCGGGAACAGGTCGAAGGCCCGTATGCCTGCGAGGGAGTAGCCGTGCTCGGCGAAGAAGGCCACGTCGCGCGCCAGGGCGGCCGGGTCGCAGGCGACGTAGGCGACGGCGCGCGGACCCTGCGCCGCGATCGCCTCGACGACCTCCCGCTTCGCGCCGGTGCGCGGCGGGTCGAGCACGACCAGGTCCACCGCGTGGTCCGTCGCGAGCCCCGCCAGGGCACGGTCGACGCGGTCGGTGAGCACGGTGGCCTGCGGCAGGTCGGCCAGGTTGGCGGCGGCGTCGTCGGTCGCGCCCGCGTCGCCCTCGACGGCGAGCACGTGCCCGGTCGGCCCCACCGCGTCGGCCAGGGCTGCGGAGAACAGGCCGACCCCGGCGTACAGGTCGAGCACCCGCTCCCCCGGTTCGGGCCGCAAGGCCCCGAGCACCGCGTCCACCAGGATGTCGGCGGCACCCGGGTGCACCTGCCAGAAGCCGGACCCGCTGACCTGCCAGTCCCGGCCGGCGGCGGTCTCGTGCAGCACCAACGGGCCGTCAGCGTACGTCGAACGGTCCCGGGTGGCGACCAGTCGGAGCCGGTCGCCGGCCGAGGAGACGATCGACTCCACCGAGACCGCGTCGGGCCACTGCGTGCCGAGCACGTCCGGCAGATCCGGGTGGGCGATCAGGCAGCGGTCCACCAGCTCCAGATCGTGCGACCGGTGCCGGCGCAGGCCCGGGGTGCCGTCGGGGCTGACCGCCCACTGCACTCGGGTCCGCCAGTCCAGGCCGTCGCGGTCGCCGGGGACCGCCTCGACCACGACCTCGACGTCGAGGCCGGCGAGCCGCTGGAGCTGCTCGGTCACGACGGCCGCCTTCCACCGGCGCTGCGCCGGCAGGGCGGCGTGCTGCAGGTCGCAGCCGCCGCAGCGCCCAGGCCCGGCGAACGGGCACGGGGGCTGCACCCGGTCCGGCGACGGCTCGAGGACCTCGACGGCGTCCGCGCGCAGGAACCGGTCGCCGTCCTGGCCCTCGGTCACCTCCGCCACCACGACCTCACCGGGCAGCGCGTGCCTGACGAACACCACGACGCCCTCGTGCCGGGCGACCACGAACCCGCCGTGGCCGATCCGGTCGGTGCGGACCGTCCACCGCTCGCCGACCCGGCTGCGGCCGCGGGGGGCGCGCGAGCGGGCTCGTCGCCGGCCGGTCACCGGTCGTCGCCGGGCACGTCGTCGCGGCGGACCTGGCCCTGCCGGACGTCGCCGGCGCGGACCTGGTTGACCGATCGCTCGGCGCCCTGACGGGCGGCCGCGGAGGAGCGCAGCTGGAACGGCACCGAGGTGACCATCACCCCGCTGGTGAACAGCAGGCGACCCTTGAGCCGCAGTGCCGTCTGGTTGTGCAGCACCTGCTCCCACCAGTGGCCCACGACGTACTCCGGGATGTAGACCGACACGACCCCGCGCGGGTGCGCGTCCCGGATCGACCGGACGTAGTCCACGATCGGCCGGATGACCTCACGGTAGGGCGAGTGCAGCACCTTCAGCGGCACGTCGATGTGCCGCTCGTCCCACTGCTCCAGGATCCGGGCCGTCGAGTCGGAGTCGGCGTCGACCAGCACCGCCTCGAGCACGTTCGGTCGCGACGCCTTGGCGTAGGCCAGGGCTCGCATGGTGGGCTTGTGCACCTTGGAGACCAGGACCACGGCGTGCACCCGGGTCGGGAGCACCTGGTCGTCCTCCTCGACCCGCAGCTCCTCGCCGACGTTCTCGTAGTGCCGGCGGATCGACTTCATGATCAAGAAGAACGTGCCCATGGCCAGGATGGCGATCCAGGCCCCGGCGAGGAACTTGGTCAGCAGCACGATGACGAACACGACCGCGGTCATCGCCAGCCCGAACGCGTTGATCGCCCGGGAGCGCTGCATCCGTCGGCGGGTCGCCGGGTCGGTCTCGTCGCGCAGGTACCGCGTCCAGTGCCGGATCATCCCGAGCTGGCTGAGGTTGAAGGAGACGAACACCCCGACGATGTAGAGCTGGATCAGTCGGGTCACCTCGGCGTCGAAGGCGAGGATCAGCCCGATCGCCATCACCGCCAGGATCACGATGCCGTTGCTGTAGGCCAGCCGGTCGCCGCGGACGCTGAGCTGACGCGGCAGGTGGCCGTCGCGGGCGAGGATCGAGGCGAGCACCGGGAAGCCGTTGAACGCGGTGTTGGCCGCCAGCACCAGGATCACACCGGTGACCGCCACGACCAGGTAGAACCCCGGCGGAAACCCGTCGAAGACGGCGCGGGCGATCTGGGCGATGACCGTGTGCTGGTCGTAGTCGGCCGGCACGTGGTCGCCGGTCACCGTGCGCAGCCGGTCCAGGTCGTTGGGGTCGACGTAGCGCACCCGCATCTTGTCGGCCAGCACGATGACGGAGACGATCATCGTGATGGCGATGATCCCGAGGAGCAGCAGCGTGGTCGCGGCGTTGCGGCTCTTCGGCTTGCGGAACGCCGGCACGCCGTTGGAGATGGCCTCGACGCCGGTCAGCGCCGCGCAGCCGGAGGAGAACGCGCGGGCCAGCAGCACCACCAGGGCGACCGTCGTGATCTGGCCCTCGTAGCCGTCGGCAGGGACGATGTGGAACTTCGCACTCTCCACGTCGGGCAGGTTGCCGACCAGGCCGCGGAACAGCCCGAACGCGCACATGCCGATGATCGCGGCCATGAAGAGGTACGTCGGCACCGCGAAGAAGCTGCCCGACTCCCGCACGCCCCGCAGGTTCATCGCCGCCAGCAGCACCACCATCAGCGTCGCGAACCCCGCCTCCCGGCCGGAGAGCCAGGGTATCGCCGACGCGGCGTACTGGGCGCCGGAGGAGATGGAGACCGCCACGGTCAGCACGTAGTCGACCAGCAGGGCGCTGGCCACGGTGGTGCCCGCGGTCCGGCCGAGGTTGACCGTGGCTACCTCGTAGTCCCCGCCGCCGCTGGGGTAGGCGTGCACGTTCTGGCGGTACGACGCGACGACGGCCGCCATCACCAGCGCGACGACCAGCGCGATCTTCCACGACCACACGTAGGCACTGGCCCCGGCCAGCGACAGCATGATGAACACCTCGTCGGGGGCGTAGGCCACCGAGGACAGCGCGTCACTGGCGAAGACCGGCAGGGCGATCCGCTTGGGCAGCAGGGTCTCGCCGAGCTGGGTGCTGCGCAGCTTGCGCCCCACCACCACCCGCTTGAGAACCTCTCTGGACGCCACGCGGGGAAGGCTAGACCAAGACCTCGCAGCGGCCCTCACGCACGGGTCACCTCATGTACGGTTCCCGGGTGCACGTCGTCATCATGGGCTGTGGCCGCGTCGGGTCGACGCTCGCCCGCTCCCTGGAGGAGCGCAGCCACGACGTCTCGGTGATCGACTCCAACCCGGACGCCTTCCGTCGCCTCGGCCCCTCCTTCGACGGCACCAAGGTCACCGGCATCGGGTTCGACCAGAAGGTCCTCGAGCGCGCCGGAATCGAGCGGGCGGACGCCTTCGCAGCGGTCTCCAGCGGAGACAACTCCAACATCATCGCCGCGCGGGTCGCTCGCGAGACCTTCGGCATCCAGCAGGTGGTGGCCCGCATCTACGATCCCGGACGCGCCGAGGTCTACCAGCGACTGGGCATCACCACGGTCGCCACCGTGAAGTGGACCGCCGACCAGGTGCTGCGCCGGCTGCTGCCGGCCGGGGCCGAGCCGGACTTCCGCGACCCCTCGGGCACGATCCGCGTCGACCACGTCGACGTGAGCGAGGCCTGGGTCGGCCAGCGCACGGTGGCCTTCCAGGAGCAGAGCGGCAGCCGGATCGCCTGGATCGACCGGCTCGGCGAGGGCATGCTGCCCACGCGGGAGAGCGTCATCCAGGAGGGCGACCTGCTGCACCTGGTGATGCGCGAGGAGAGCGCCGACCACGTCTACCGGGTCTTCCACCACGGGCCGGAGGCCGACTGATGCGTGTTGCGATCGCCGGGGCCGGCGCGGTGGGCCGCTCGGTGGCCCGGGAGCTGATCGGCAACGGTCACAGCGTCCTGCTCATCGACCGGGAGCCCGCCGCCCTCAAGCCCGAGCGGGTGCCCGAGGCGGAGTGGCTGCTGGCCGACTCCTGCGAGCTGTCCTCGCTCGAGGAGGCCCGGCTGGAGTCGTGCGACGTGGTGATCGCCGCCACCGGCGACGACAAGGTGAACCTGGTGACCTCGCTGCTGGCCAAGACCGAGTTCGCGGTGCCCCGCACGGTGGCCCGCGTCAACCACCCCAACAACGAGTGGCTGTTCAACGAGGCATGGGGAGTCGACGTGAACGTCTCCACCCCGCGGATCATGTCCGCGTTGGTGGAGGAGGCGGTCACCGTCGGTGACATCGTCCGGCTGTTCACCTTCCGCCAGGGCGGGGCCAACCTCGTCGAGATCACCCTGCCGGAGGCCTCCCCCTTCGTCGGCCGCCCGATCGGCACGATCCCGTGGCCGGAGAACAGCTCGCTGGTCACCATCCTGCGAGACGGCCAGGTCTACTCCCCCGACGAGGAGCAGCCGATCGAGCAGGGCGACGAGCTGCTGTTCGTGTGCTCCCCGGAGTCCGAGGCCGAGATCCAGCAGCTGCTCTCGCCCGAGGGCCGCTAGGACTCCCGCTCCGCGACCGGGGTCCTGTCGCGCGCCAGCAGCCACACCATCGCGGCCAGCGCGAGCACCTGCAGCGGCCAGCCCATCACCACCTTGGTCACGCCGAGGGCCGCGACCATCGGGCTCGCGTCGTCGGCGGCGCGCCCCGCGACGTACACCGGCAGCTGGACGGCCACCCGCAGCAGGCACGGCAGGGCCAGCACCCAGGTCAGCGTGCTGCACAGCCGGACCACCTGCCGGTCGCGGTGCCACTCGGTGGGGTCGCCGGCGACGCTGCCGACCATGAAGCCGACCAGCGGCCACCGGGCCAGGTTGCTGAGCACCATCACCACGGCGTAGGCGCCGTTGTAGACCAGGCCCGGCAGGAAGTAGGCGAGCGCCTGGTCGTTGGCGTCCCCACCGCTGCGGGCCGCCCGCCAGGCGAAGAACGCGCCGAGGCCGATCCCGACCACGCTGTTGAGCACGAACTGGACGGTCGAGCGCTGCGCCAGCCGGACCGCGAGCAGGACGGCGACCGCGACCGCGGCGACGGTGACCGCCAGGCGGAGGTCGTGGGTGGTCAGGAACAGCAGCGTGAACGCGAGCGTGGGGATCGCCGCCTCGAGCATGCCGCGGCGTCCGCCGAGCGCCTGGGAGAGCCGGGCGCGCACGACCTCTTCCACGGTATCGGCGGTCGTCGGGGCCGCCGTCGGACCGGCCGTCACGGGTCTACCGGAGCTCGTAGCGGGGGTTGAACATGACCCTGGTGTGGTCCTGGACGCCCACGCGGCCGCTGACCTTGATCGCGCGGCCCGGCTCGATCCCGGCGATCCGGCGCCGGCCCAGCCAGACGATGGTCACCAGTGCCGAGCCGTCGTAGAGCTCGGCCTCCAGCGCGGGGACGCCGCCGCGAGGACGCAGGGTGACGGTGCGCAGGCTGCCCTGGAGCTCGACACGCTGGCGGTCGTCGGCATCCGCGATCGGGCAGCAGCCCGCCTTGACGGTGTCCTCCTTGAGCTCGCGCGCCTCCTGGTCGGCGGTGCTGGCCCAGCGACCCAGGCCCTTGCCCCAGCCGCTGCGCACCCGTCCTCGTCCGTCGGTCACCGCCATGCCTCCAGAGTACGGCGTCCGCGCGCGGGTCACACCGGTTGCACCGGGCGCGCGTCCGGCGGCAGCGTGAGCGGCAGCGCGTCACCGGGCGGCAGCGCGGTGGTGCCACGCACGACCACGACGTCGCGCAGCGCGGACTCGATAGGACCGTCCTCGTGGTGGTGCTCGGCGGGGTGACCGAACAGCGTGCAGCGCAGCAGCCACCGCGGGCCGCTGATGCCGATGACCTTGGAGGGCTGCTGGGCGCGCTGTCCGTCGGGCAGCTCCACGAGCAGGCTGACCTGCAGCTCGGTGCCCCACACGCCCTCGGTCTCGGTGGCGGTGCCGCCCATCTGGGTGACCTCGGCGGCGATGGTGTGCCGCAGACCGTCCCAGATGTCGCCGTTGCGGGGCGCCGCGAACGCGCGCAGCTCCACCGCGCCGTCCTCGCTGCCCAAGATGACGGCGGCCACCTCCCCGGAGGCCTCATCGACCTGCAGCTGCACCTCGACGTCCTCGCGCGGCGTGATCAGCAGGCTGCCCAGGTCGACGCGCGGGGTCTCGGGATCCTCGAGGTCCACCTCCGAGGCGTCCCAGGGACCGGCCGCGCGAGGGTCCTGGTCGGTCTCCTCCGACGTCTCCCCCGGCGTCTGACCCGTGGTCTCCGTCGCGTCGTCGGGTCGCCTCCTGCGTCGCCTCATCCGTGTGTCTCCTCCTGGTCGAGGGCGGTCCCGAAGCCGCCCGTGGAACCGTAGCCTCCCTCCCCGCGCACCGACGGCGGCAGGGCGTCGACCTCCACGAACCGGGCGTGCTCGACGCGCTGGACGACCAGCTGCGCGACCCGGTCGCCGCGGTGCAGCCGCACCGGCCGGTCACGGTCGAGGTTGACCAGCAGCACCTTCACCTCGCCGCGGTAGCCTGCGTCGATGGTGCCGGGCGCGTTGACGATGCCCAGCCCGTGACGGGCCGCCAGGCCGGAGCGGGGGTGCACCAGACCGACGTACCCCTCGGGGAGGGCCAGCGCGACCCCGGTCGGGACCAGCCGGCGCTCGCCGGGTGCCAGCTCGACGTCGGCGGTGGTGACCAGGTCGGCGCCGGCGTCGCCGGGATGGGCGTACGCCGGCAGCGGCACGTCGGGATCCAGGCGGGTGACGGACACGTCCAGGGGGTCGGGCACAGCCGGGACCCTATCGAGGCGTGCGGGAGGGGATGCCAGGATGGGTCCATGGCCGGTCAGGGGTACGACGAGCGCCTGCGGGTTCCGCTGCGCTGGTGGGCGCTGGCCACGATGTTCCTGGTCAGCCTGCTGCTGGCGTTCCTGGTGTCCACGCCGCTGTGGATGGCGGCCACCGGGACGATCCTGCTCGTCGCCGTGACCCTCGCGGTGTTCCTGTCCTACGGCGGGGCCCGGATCACCGTCGCGGACGGCGAGCTGCGAGCCGGACGAGCGCGGATCCCGCTGGCACACGTCGGTGACGTGCAGGCCCTGGACGCCGCCTCGACGCGGTCGCTGGCGGGCCGGGACGCCGACGCGCGTGCCTACCTGCTGATCCGTCCCTACCTGCGGCGCGCGGTGCGCGTCGACATCACCGACCCGCGCGACCCCACGCCGTACTGGCTGCTGGGGACGCGACGACCGGCGCGCCTGGCGGCCGCCCTCACGGTTCACGCCCACCAGGGCGGGTAACACCACCACGACGCTGTCCGCAGGGCGGCGCCTGTCGACAAGGAGATGACGATGGCGGGCTCCAAGGCCTACTCGGCGCTGGGACTGGTGGCGACGCTCGGCGCCACCATGGCCGCGCGCAAGGCGATGACCGCGACCTGGAAGCTGTCCACGGGCAAGCAGCCGCCGACGAACCCCGAGCACCCCGACGTCTCCATGGGCGAGGCGGTCGCCTGGGCAGTGGCCAGTGGTGTCGCCGTCGGGCTCGCCCGGATGCTGGCCGGTCGCAAGGCGGCCGACTACTACCGCCGCTCCACCGGGCACCTGCCGCCGAACCTCGAGGACGTCAGCGTCTGAGCTCGATCCTCCGGTGGTCGCTCAGGCGCAGTCGCGGCAGATCATCTTCTTCTCGTCCGCGAGCTGGCTGCGGTGGTGGACCAGGAAGCAGCTCATGCAGGTGAACTCGTCGTCCTGCTTGGGGCGCACCTCGACGGCGAGCTCCTCGTGGGAGAGGTCCGCGCCGGGCAGCTCGAACGCCTCGGCGGCCTCGGCCTCGTCCTCGTCGACCTTGCCGGAGTTCTTGTCGTGCCGGCGGGCCTTGAGTTCCTCGAGGCTCTCTTCGCTCTGGTCCTCCTCGGTCTTGCGAGGAGCGTCGTAGTCAGTGGCCATGTCTCATCCTGGTTCTTCGAGCGCGTCGAGCTTCGGGGCTTGGTGCCGGTGCGTGGCGGATTGTGCACCATGGGGGGCGATCTCCGCACGGCCACCGGGGTGGAATCCCAGATGGTGTCACGACCGGGTCGGTCGCGCCGGGTCAACAGCACCCCCACCGGGGCTATTCCCCGGCGTCCCCGCCCGTCTCGGCCGCTGCGACGAAGCCGCAGCGCTCCACGAGGTCCCGGAACTCCGCGAACCCGGGGACCGGGGCGCACAGGTAGAGGTCGTTGCCGCCGACGCCCACCCGCTTCTCCAGCACGGCCCCGGCCTCGGTGGCGACCAGTCCCCCGGCGGCCATGTCCCAGGGGTGCAGCGCCTCCTCGACGTAGGCGTCGAAGCGGCCGTCGGCCACGCAGCACAGGTCGAGTGCCGCCGAGCCGATGCGGCGCAGGTCGCGGACCTCACGCATCATCAGGCTCGCCGCCTGGACCTGCAGCGCCCGGACCGACTGCACGTAGTTGAAGCCGGTGCCGACCAGGCGCTGCGCGAGCGGCGGGGCCTCGGCCGTCGCGGAAGCTGCCGCCGCCCAGCGTCGCGGTGTAGGTCTCGCCGCTGTGCACGTTGACGACCACGCCGGCGACCGAGACGCCGTCGACGGCCGCGGCCACGGAGACGGCGTAGAACGGGATGCCGTAGAGGAAGTTCACGGTGCCGTCGATCGGGTCGACGATCCACTGCACGCCGGTCTCGGAGTCCGAGGAGGCACCCTCCTCGCCCAGGAAACCGTCGCCCGGCCGAGCCGACATCAGCGCCGAGAACAGGTACGCCTCGGCGGCGCGATCCACCTCGGTGACCACGTCGGTCGGGCTGGTCTTGGTCGCCGCCACCTCGACGTCGCCCCGGCGGCGGGCGCGGACCAGGTCGGCGGCACCGGTGGCCACCTCGACGGCGAGCGCCAGCAGGTCGGCG
>Ga0210040_10006383_pt1 | contig 14702 bp, 16 predicted proteins | sample CryGeyCG12114_NA_FD_185462 | JGI IMG/M metagenome (GOLD analysis project Ga0210040, IMG submission 185462) | Groundwater microbial communities from aquifer - Crystal Geyser CG19_WC_8/21/14_NA (SPAdes) (version 2) | ecosystem: Environmental > Aquatic > Deep subsurface > Groundwater | place: USA... | reverse complement strand
TTCATCACTGGACGTTTTACCGTGTACTACGAGTATCCGTCCTTACTGTGAACAGAAGCTAATTCTTAGGGCGTAGTAATTGATTGGCCTGGTTTCCATTCGTTGGATATCGAGCTGATCCGATTATGCTCATGGTGCTTAGCATGACATGTCGATCGTCGAGGGAAGGGATCAAGAGGTGTTGGCGTTGGAATCAGACTTGGTTGCACAAAACCAAATGTGTATTATCTTTTTTTCACCTCCATTCTCGAATCGTGTTCTTTTACCCCCTTTGCTGTAGCGATCAACACCTTTCGTACCAAATCTCCGTACTCACATCTCAATGCTTTCCCTTTCTCGCCTCCATCTCCGCCACCATGCGATCGAAGCGCTTGAACGCGGCGAACCCTTCCACAAACGTGCTGCCCACCCACTTCAACCACGTCGGCCCCCAGGTCTCGACCTGATGCCGCCGCAGCCGCGTCCGCGCCATCCACACCGCCTCGGCCACATGCACCGTCCACATGAAAAGCAAGACCCACGGCTGCAGCCGGTGACACGCCCGCGCGAGCCCGGGCACCACGCCGCCGGCGCTCCACACCAGCGAGATCCAGCTGCCGCTCTCGGGCGCGAGCGCGCCGCGGAACGGGAACGTCGCGAAGATCAGCGCACACACCGCCATCGTGGCGGCCTGCACGCCCGTGTCCGGCAGGCGGTACGTCGTCACGACCGTGTCCGAGAGCGACAGCCCCGCCAGCGCTTCGGCGTGCATGGCCACGAGCCGCGTGCGCGACGACGAGTAGGAGTCCAGAGGCGGCGTCAGCGGGATCACGCTGCGGCCCGCTGGCGAGCGCAGCGTCAGGTGCGAGGGCGTGATGGATTCCAGCTGCGCGGGTTGGGCCAAGTGGCTGGGAATGTGGTTGTAGTGGCGGAGGAAGAGCGAGAGCGAGGCGGCGTGGTCGGCGTTCATGTGGCTGATGATGCGGGTTTGCGTCGCTGAGTCGTTGGAGCGGGAGGGCGCGGGGGCGGACATGGTGGGTGGTGTGAGGGAGGTGGTGTGGATTCTGGGTTGGAGTGGTGGAAAGAGTCGTCGACGTTTAGGTGTCGGTAATCTGGATATGATGATGGCAGGGGTAGTTTGCCGCTGTGGTTTGTGAACGTCCTTCCTGGGAAATGATCCGATGTGGTCGAGTCGCTGCTTATCCGCGATTGGAATTTTTTGTCCTGCTGAGACACTCTTCTGACGACACTTTGTCGTGCTTGAGAAGGAATCTGGTTGAGTTGTTCGTCGTTTTTGCTCGGTCTATCACGACATGCTGTGCCAAGATGTATGCCAAGCACGGTAAGTAGGTAGAGAATTCAGCTAACTATCTATGTAGGTAGCAAGGTACATAGAAAGTTCTCTACCAGCTTCTGTTCTTCGTTCTATCAGCAGCCTGGAAAACTATGTACAAGTCGACTCTACGCTTGAGCTTCTGAGCTGTCGTCATTTGGCCAATATATATGGCGACTTCACATGACCTGACACTTGAACGGCAGGCCCAATAAAGGCCCTGGGTCTGGTTGCTGCTCACCCTGACTCCTATTCGACAGTTCACAAATCTCTGTTGCATTGATAGGGCATATTGCGATCAGTCCGTGATCAGCGGAACACCTCGACTGTCTTACCATATCACGTCTCCATTGGACTTCGATCCTGCCACGGTGACTAACTCTACAGAGCTTCCTTGATAAAGTCCTCAACATCCTTCAACAGCACTTCCGGCTGCTCCATTGCCGCAAAGTGTCCACCTTTATCATGCCGTCGGAAAAATGAGAGGTCCCCTGTAGTTGCGATCCATGCTTTAGGAATGGGAGCAAGCTCTTTCGGGAACCAGGAGAAGCCGAAGGGCTTCCTGATGTGCCATTCGGGCCTGTCGTGACCCTTTGCGTGGCCCATTGTATTATGGGTCTATGGTTCATGCAACGTAAGTGAATGTTTGCTATGGAATGTCCGCGAAAACATCAAGAGGTTGGGTGCATAGCGTCAGTACGTACCTCGCGATATGAGTAGAAACAGGTGCTACTACAATTGGTGAACCAGTACAGGCTGACCGATAGGAGAACCTCATCGAGCGGAGGATCTTCATCTGTCCAGTCGACAAACTTCTCACCCACCCTAAGCACAATCGTAGCACGGTCAGCCGCGTTCTGGACGCTATGACATCGTTCCCATATTCTGAGCTCGAGACTCACCAAGCCAGTAATGCGATCGGGTTGCTTGACAGCACGAGGCCCAACGTGCTCGGTCTCGTCGCTTGCGCAATTGCGTATGCAGATCCGTCGTTTTTGAACCAGTTGTAGCGCTCGATGCCTTTTTGCTCCACTTCGTCGAGGCCACCTGTGAACCCTTCTGGTTCTGGGAGAGGACTGTAGTTCACTAGTTTGGTCAACATCACTCTAGAACCAAGCACAGTCCGGTCGACTGCTTACAATGAATTGCTTTGCAACCATCGTACGTGGCCGCCATGATCCTAGCCACTCGACTTCCAACGTCTCCTCCTTGCACGACATAACGCCCCCCAAAGCCCAGGCACTTTGCCAGCTTATCCATGAGCCGCGCAACGTCCGTGAGGCCAAAGTCATGGTCTTCTGGTGGTGGAGAAGAAAATGTGTAGCCCGGCAGTGATGGCACAATTACGTGATAAGGCAGCGTATCTGGTGTGTATCGTGACCCGAGGAGTTCGAGAATATGCAGAAACTCTGCGAAATTTCCTGGCCATCCATGAAAGAAGAAAAGCGGTACGGCGTCCTCCTTTTTCGAAAACAGAGCAACGAAATGGATCGAAAAGTCGCCGAGGTCGTCTTTGATTACCGCTTTGAAATTCGGGAACGAGTTCATATGAGCTTCATGTCTCCGCCAGTCAAAATCATTCTCCCAGGTATGCTTCGCCTCGATCAACCAGTCTCTTCTGAGGCCTAAATTCCGACCACCCACAGGTCTAGAATTCTCGTAGTTGGCGTTGGCAACGTGTGTGAGGTTCAGAAGTTGCTTCAAGCGTCTGATGTCTTCATCGGGAATGTCAATATGAAAGTTGGTAATTGTCGACGCTTCCGCCGTGCCTGGAAGGTCGCCAAATCCTTTAAATGCCATGAATGCAACCAAGACGCAAGTCGCTGGGGTGCAATGACTCTTGGATTTTGACCGTTATGCAGGAGAACTCTCTACCTCAGAAAATACGAAACAGATCGTGAGAGATGCAAGACCGAGTCTAAGATATAATAATTTGTTGTCGACTGGGCTGCTTTTATTGACGTATTCCGTGGGAAAGGGTTAGTAAGCTTATAGTGCTAATCTGGATTAGGCTTGGTAGGGCGTTCCTGGACATGAGGGTCTCTTTCGCTCGAATTCCTGCAACGTTCCACAAGCTTGTTCCTAAGACTCATTTCCGCTGAAGATGACTTGATCATCTCGGAGATGGGTTCGGCCAAAGCTGTGTCCAGGTAGCTCAAATGTCGGCCAGACTAGGAACATAGGTTGTAGTAGGAAGCGCGAGTTTGAACATCAGCAGGGACAAGAGTGGCTCGATAAACTCGTGGTAGCTTCGACTCAACGAACCATTCCGCCTATCGAGTACGAAGAGGTTTGGGATAGAATCGTCCTGTAGGTGTCTTCAACCAAAAGCACGAATCACCGACTGGCCCTTAAGTGACCATCAGAACGGCCACTGCGCATCTGTTCGGAGGCCAATTCCATATCAAATCCGGTTCTGGCGGCCTCGGCAAGCGGACTCACATCAAGCAAGCCTCTTTGATACTGCTGTGCAACTCACTACCTCCAACCCTCACTCTCTTGCCTCTCTTTCCTTTGCCTTTGACGCTTCCGTCCTCTGTTGAGAACACGTCGACCACCCACTCGTACCATACTCTTCTATCATCAGTCATACGCCACATGTTCACTACAATCTCGCTGTGATCTGGACAATAAACAGGGGTCTGCAACGATACGTCAGCAAGAACAGCCGAAAGAAGGATGTAGCACAAGAGTGCCAAAACAATGAGAACATACCTTCAGCGGGAAGTAGATAGGGAACCAACTAATCATTCCCTCACTTTTACTATCCATAGTGGCAGGGTTGGTTGACAGCTCCACGCCAGCATAAAGAACAGACTCGAAATAGCCAGCCAGACCGTGGCAGGTCGAACGGTTGGGAATGGGAAAGATAAGGGTGGAATGGCGAGCGTTATGAGCATTTGACAGACCGTCTTCGACTGACAACGCAGAGGGTAGGGCAGGGTTTGGGTGCTGGAACGACCATGTCGTTCCGATAACGGGCTCGGGTGGAGTAGGCACACCGGCTGTCGGAGGCGGTGTGGACATCTGATGAACAGTTGCATAAGTTGCGGGTGACGAAGGCTTTGAAGAAGAATCTTTAACAGGTTGTGCGGTGCTGAGATGGTCGATAGCATTGAACATAACGACATAAGGCACTTCGGCTGCTGTCGGGTTGTTGCTGGTCATTGTGTGCAGAATATCGGCGTGTAATTTCGGAGCCGCGACAGGTGTAAGATGTGCCGTGTAGGACGCTGGTATTGAGATGCCATGGACTGGATTGAGCAAATGTTGCACACCATCCAAGCATTCGGGAGACAGCTCATTATCTGCAAAGGAGCCAAGTAGTTCACTGATCAAGATGTCGATTTTGTAATGAGTAGGTGTGTGTGTAGCAGTAGCCAGGAGATAGGTGGCGTCTGTAGCAGGCGAACCAGTAAAAGTAGCAGATGGTGAGACAGATGTTTCCTCCTCTGGAACCACATTGTAGCTTCGATGTATCTGACTAGCATCTTCCCTCCGCACGGGACCTCGCCAAGTCCGCATATCACTCTTGACTAGCTGGACTTTCCCGTTCCAGATTTGCTCATTATTGCGTTGCAGGAGGACAAAAGCATTGGGATTCTTCTCAAGCGCCCACATGTCGATCTCAACACCTACGTCTGCAGCCGCTTGTAGTGCACGAGTTACCAGAGGGCCACGACCGGCGCCCACAACAGCCACGACAACACGGCCATCAGGATTGGATGTCGGCTTGCCGGACTCGACCCAGTCATGCAGTGCACGAGCAATAGCTCGCTCGTACCAGGCGTACTTTATAGGGTCCTTCTCGAAGACCTCGTAGGTGATAGATTCAAGGTTTACGGTCAAGGGCTGAAGTGGTGCTTGTAGATAATCTTGGTAACCAGCCGCAAAACGATCAACGGCATCAAGTGTCGGTTGCTTCATCTGCAGATTTCGCATGTAAGAGAGATGTGGTGCAGGATCCTTCAGGGGTGGGGTTGATTTTGCTTCAAAGAGAGTTGGAAAATGTGTAGAATCCGTGGCTGGTATGCCAACGTTTGTGGCCGACGCATTGAGTACAGGAACAGGGCCAACATCACATAGGATAAACCATGGAATTGTTCGTAGTCGGATGAAGCGGTCAATCAAAGACTGATGCGCACGCGATAAGACCGGGTATCCCTTGGCGTTTTTCGAGAAGCTATCCTGGCCAATGGTGAATATTCGGATAGATTCCGAGTACCACCGCGACTGTATCTGCACAGGTGGTAGGTACTTGGGCAATGAAAGTGCTACAAGAAGGGTTAGCACGAATGGTGATCAAGCTGGATCGCACGGTAGCCGATGAGATCGAGGCGTATAAGATGTTTCCTTACCTACGCACAACCTTGTAGAATATGTACACATAGTCCTGATGGTATTCCAGGCCTCCCAGGTGCCAAACAAATCCATGACCTTGTTGTCAACCTCCTCGTCGTCTAGAAATTGCTGACGAGTGAAAGGTGCTAAATCTCCCATCTCTTCCACGTCATCCAAAGGATGATACAGCATTGGCAGCCATATGTAGATTTGCATATAAGGGCCTTGGCCAAGAGAGTCCAGTACAGCGCGGCCGAATTGAATTACACCACTGTCACTGGGACCGTAGTTTCGAAGACGGGGCCCTGGTATGATCAAATATGATATGCCACAGAACGCAGCATAAGTGACCTCCAGCTTCAGGACCTGTCTCGATACATCCGCAATGATGGGATCCGGAGAGCCTAGATCAATCCAAGAACTGGTTATGCCAATGAGCTGACTGATACTGTCCTCAGAGGTCAGTGGTGTATCAGCTGGTGACAAGGGCGAGATCCGGATAGGAGATGCATTCTTAGTTTGAGTTACATCTCCATTGACGGATCTAGATTGTTCTGATAGAGAAGTAGACAACAATGCTAGCACTCGTGAGTGGAAGTGAGGTGTCGTGATTGGCGTTGTGAGCATATCATACTATCCGATGTCAGCTGGGCATCTTCGCCAGAGGAGGCTCTTACGTTGGCATTGTGAGCATTCTGGACGTCTTCGGCCGTGATCGGTAGGGGCCGTTTCGAGTCGTGGTGACCAATGATGAATGGTGGCAGATCGTCCATGATGCTGGGTCGAACGTCCAAGCACTTGGCGAAGCGAGAGAAAGTGCGTTCTTTGATTAATATGAAACAAGAATGGAAATGCAGTTAGTTGTGTCGTCAATCATATATCACGGAGTCGTTGCTGCGTGTGGTAGGTGATGGTAGATTGCAAGCATTATTCTTCACATCGACAGGTAGAATGCGGGCAATGTTTTCCGCTAGCTTTAAGTGCTCAATTAGCAGTCTCCCATCAATCCAGCAGGAGACGATACTCTGCGTCTGAAGCCAGGACCCTGCTACGAACAATAATGTGCGAAGGGGGACAAAATAAATTGTACCTAGTCCCCAGCCAAGGACCACGATTCGTGGACCCCAAAGTGGTTAGAGATAAATCGATGCCAAGGCCAGACTTTCTCGCAGCTTGCGCGACTTGCGGAGAGAGCATTGAGTTGGGCAGGGGGATTTGTGCTGTGCCTCATCAGCCCGACTATTCACGACCGGTCTCTATCAAGATGAGCGTCGCCCGTCCATCACAATGCCTGTTCTGTGTATTCACACGCACTGTACGGCAAACGCCAGCAGTGCGACGGAAATTCCACGCCTCCGCTACACAGCAAGCCCGGAAGCCGAAGCACCCCAGCATCAAGGCCGAGGACCTCCCTGTATACACCAAAATGGAAGCTTCGGGAGAAAGACCAGACTACAGCAAGCACTACTCCCCAGAGCAGGTTGCGGCCATTGAAGCGGCGGAGCAAACGATGAGTGGGTCAGCTGTGAACAATCAGTCGAAACGGACAGATCCATGGTCCGTAAATTACATAGACGATTTTACGAACATCGATCCGGTCGTTGACAAGCCGGTTCGAGCTCCTTGGACAAATATCGACCAGAAATCGAGATTGAAGACAGAAGACGAGCTAGCCGAGGACTGGGTGGAGTTTATGCAGAACTTGCCGCCCGAGAACAGCGATGCCGCCGAGGATGCGTTCATCAATTTCGATAGGCAACTCCGGTTGACCGTTGGTGAAGAGGCAGCAGAACTACGGCCTAGGACAGCACTTGCGCCTGACATTCCAAAGCTCTCCGAAAGCAAGAAGCCGAAGAAGGCTGGAAAGAAACCAGGAGAGAACCCAGAAGAGGACGAGCCCTCCCCAGCTTTGGTGCGGTTGATGCAAATGACGGGCTATGATAGAAGACAAATATCACAACTGCGGGTGAAGAGCATAATATCACACCGTGTTTCAAACCAGACAAGGTTGGGCAAGATTCACAAAATGTACTTTTTGAGCATTGCAGGAAACGGCAACGGCTTGATAGGTATTGGCGAAGGCAAGGCCGAGGAACCAGCTGAGGCAAGGCTCCAGAGCCAGTATCGTGCTATCAGAAACATGCAACCCATCATGCGATATGAGAATAGGACAATCTTTGGGGATGTCAGTGGAAAGGTATCTGCCACAGAGCTTGAACTCTATGCGAGACCACCAGGTAAGCTTGGTTGACCGTCATTCATTGGAGGCTCAGCTCATATGTTTAGGATTTGGTCTTCGTTGCCAACAGTACATCTGGGAGATCTGCAAGTGTGCTGGTATCGCCGATCTTGCAGGACGTGTCACACGATCTCGAAACCCGATGAACACCGTCAAGGCGACAGTGGCTGCTCTGCTTAGCCAAAAAGACCCCGAAGAGATTGCACGGGGCAGAGGCAAGAAGTTGGTGGATGTGAGAAAAGTGTACTATGCTGGAATGGTGTAGAGTATGTACAAACAGGATTATCATAGCACAGCGAGGCGTTGAGTATAGCGATTGAGCACACACGGGCTATGGTCTGATGTGTATGCTATTGCTGTTGTACATATATGACTTCGACAACCCTTCTTTCTCCCAGATTGGCAAGCGAGCTCGATCACGAACATTCCTTCTCCGCCGAGGCGAACGTGGAGGGTCTTTTCACTACCACGCAGTCCACGCTCGAGCTTCCTTATCCAGAGCCGTAACGGTCCATTCAAGCTTCACTGCCTTCCCTTGACTGTTTCGCCTATTCCGCGCGAGCACGCACGTAGCCAGACGACAGCGAAACACCATACCAGGGTGGAAATGGTCGTCAATACTCATCCAGTCTCGTTATGAGAATTCAACGGCCCTGGCCTCTTCCACATCACTAGCCCGTTCCATTTTCAGCTTTCATACCCACCAAGACTTCCACCTTCGTCGCCCTCGAGTTGACCCTGTTGCAGCACAATACTATACACGCTAGCCTTCATGAGGGTATGCACGCTTGCCACTTTTCGTTCAAGCAAACGAAGCCCTTCAGCAATCTCGAGTGTAATCGGCCCAGAGGAAAGTGTCGCAAGTGTTGCGGAAAGCTGATCGAACATGTTAGTGGCGCTGTCAAACCACGGAAACAATGAGTCTTGCGTAACATGCTGATGGTTGGTGCCATAGATAGCGTGCCTGACATTAGAGGAAGGACTGGAAAAACAGAAGCAAGTGGCATTCGACATTTCGACGACGAAATTTGTGGGGCTTCAACGGCAGGGATCACACGATACCTACTTGATTCATGTTCTTCAACAATCTCGAGTACTCGTCCAGCACTTCCTGTTCCAGGGGTGACACATCTGGCGAAGCTTGGCTTGTCAAGTTGAGGATTGGGTTCGTATTATCGACATGAATTGTGCTTTCATCCATCTTGGAGACAGCATGAACTCAGAAGCAGTATCAATCACACAGAAAGTTATCAAAACAGTTCAGCAACAAAGTATCACCTGCATGCGCGCCAATTTCGCGTCATACTAAAGTTGTTTCAGCATTCAAGCAAGGCTGCAGTAAGGCTCAGCTCAGGCTGTAAAGAAATCCTTGCCAAGCCTGCGGGGAGCAGAACTTCTGCACTTCTTCTCAGGAACAGGTCTGCTCTCATTTATTCCAAGTCCCTACCAGCATGGAGACCTCGGCAACCCTTGAAGCGCTGTCGGCGCAGACCCAACAACTCTTTGGAGACGACTATGGCAATTCTGGCATCTCGGGTGCTCTCCCCATCGCCGCAGCTTACAAGCGAAAGGCCGAGTACGGCCATGTCCAGACCCTACCCGCCTCTCTTCAAGCCGCCGCAAACCCGACGAAAAAGACTCGCATACGAGGCGGTCCTTCGAACGAAAAGGCGCTCACACTAAGGAAAGGTGACAACAACAGTGCTGCGCCGAATGGCACAGGTCATGCATCCTCCTTGGTACGGCGGCCAAACATCCAGCAACAAAAACCAGACTGGCATGCACCATGGAAGCTCATGCGCGTCATCTCTGGACATCTGGGGTGGGTGCGCTGCTTAGCAGTCGAGCCGGACAATCAATGGTTTGCATCGGGAGCTGGGGATCGCACTATAAAAATATGGGATCTAGCGTCTGGCAATCTGAAACTAACACTTACGGGACACATATCGACTGTTCGCGGACTTGCGGTATCACCCCGACATCCATACCTTTTCTCCTGCGGTGAGGACAAGAAGGTCAAATGCTGGGACTTGGAGACAAACAAAGTCATTCGAGACTACCACGGCCATCTTTCGGGTGTGTACACGATGAGCTTACATCCAACTCTCGATGTCCTTGTCACTGGTGGTCGAGACGGCGTCGCCAGAGTCTGGGACATGAGGACGAGAAGCAACATACATGTACTTAGCGGACATAAAGGCACTGTCACCGACGTGAAATGCCAGGAAGCCGATCCGCAAGTGCTAACATCCAGCCTCGACTCCACAGTACGACTTTGGGATCTGGCAGCAGGAAAGACCATGGGCGTGCTCACACACCACAAAAAGGGCGTGCGAGCGCTTGCGACGCATCCCAAAGAATTCACGTTTGCGTCAGCATCAGCAGGGTCAATCAAGCAATGGAAGTGCCCCGAGGGCGCTTTCATGCAGAACTTTGACGGACACAATGCCATCATCAACACGTTGGCCGTGAACGAAGACAATGTCATGTTCAGCGGTGGCGACAACGGAAGTGTTGCTTTTTGGGATTGGAAGACCGGCCATCAATTCCAGAGCACAGAGTCCATTGCACAACCAGGTTCCTTGGAGGCGGAAGCAGGTATCATGAGCAGCACGTTCGATCAGACCGGGATGAGATTGATCGTCGGCGAGGCCGACAAGACCATCAAGATATGGAGACCGGACCCGGATGCGACGCCGGAGACACATCCTCTGAATTGGAAGCCTACGTTAGGAAGAGTCAAGTACTGAGGGTGCACGCTGCCCCAACACGCAGAAGGACGGGCTGCTGGCGTGCAACACGCCTGTGTGGATTTGAGCCCTCCACATGCGACAACGTGCATATAGTCACGGTGCTTACAGGAGCGGCTTGTGAGAAGAGTATCTCACTCTTGCCGTTCGCGCAGGAGTCGATGGGCCTGATATATGTATTCTTCCAAGGCCGTCAAAAGCGAAGCGAACCATGACCGAACAAATACAGCAAGGCGTTAACAGGACAAAACAGGCGTGCGGACATGATGGACTGTGGATTATAGATTATGATACCCCACGGCACGGAAGTGCTAATGCAACGTACAAACATAAAAATCGACGTTTTAGTTCGAGACTTATTACCACATCTGCAACCCTACCAATCGCGCTTCCTGTACGTGAATAGTGTTTCTTCAGCGTATCATTTACTGCTCAAGCGCAGGAGTATGTCTATTATGCTTCATGTTCTCGAATGACCTTTCCGTTATTTGATTGGGGTTATATGTTTCCAGGGCAAGGCAAGAACCAAGCCGCTCATCCAAGCCAATCAAGGCGCTTGCATTCGACGCCCAACAAAACGAAAACCGCCCGCAGATGGGTGATGTTGGAAGCAATAAATAACGCCCACAGGACCAGATGATGGACTGCTTGCGTGTCCGATGTCTTCGTGCTACGCCACGGACGCCTAGCTGATATGGCATATGTACAATTTGTGCCAAGGGGGTTCAAATCAGAAAGAGAGAGTATCTGTTGTTTCACCGAAACGTGGGCGATTATTCTGCAGGGCAGTCGGACAGACCTGGTGCTGTGGGATAGAACCTGCGACTGTTAGCATTCGTTCAGGACGCAAGAGGATGGCGTACATACCACGCAGCTATTGCGATGACAATATATAGCACCATCAACAGCACACCTTCCAGCCAATGCGACTTGCCGTCCTGGATCAGATAGTTGACGAGCAACACTGCGACGAAAAGGACTGCGATCTGGAAGCCATCGAAATACAAGGTCATGTCGTCCTTTCCGAGGATCCAACCGAGGACAACGATAAGTGGCAGGACAAGCAGGGCGATTTGCATGCTGGAGCCAACGGCAACACCAATCGCCAAATCCATCTTGTCTTTGATTGCGACAGTGACGGCGGTGGCGTGCTCTGCTGCATTTCCGACGATAGGCAAGAGGATTAGACCGACAAAGTTCTTGGAAATACCACCGCCACAGGTGATGGAGTTGATGGAATCGACCAAATATTCGGCGTTGAGTGCAACAAGCACGGTGGAAATTCCAAGTGTAAGCAATGCAACCCAGACCGTAAGTTGTGGCTCTTCCGCCTTCTCTTCCTCTTCCTCCTCAGATGATTCGGGAACTTCGCCAGCCGCTACACCCTTCTTTCTCGGGTTAAGTTTGTTCACCTTTTTGGCGAACTTTGTCTTGTGTGCAGTGAAATCGCGCTTTTCGTTCTTCTGGCTTGGCGCATTGTACATCGCAGCATGTGACTTTAGCTGGAAGAACAAATAGGCACCGTAGACAAGCAGCAGTAAGATGGCGGTGCCTCTGGAGAGTTGTGTGACGCCAGGCCCGGCTTCTGTCGAAGAACTTGTTCCCGTCGCCGTTTCAGCGCTATCGGCCGTGGTGGCCCATGCATGAAAAGCTGTGGGGATGATCAAACTGCTAACGGCCAAGAAGAGTAAGCTCGATGCCGTTTGTGCGACAGTCATGTTGAAAGCTTGCTCAACACGGTTGATGCCTCCAAAGAAGAAGCACATGCCCAGAACGAGAAGCAAGTTTGACAATATGGAGCCGATCAAAGACGTTTGCACAATCAGAACTTGATCGTGCACCAATGCGATGATGGAAACAATGAGTTCGACCGCGTTGCTGTATGATAGTCAGCATGGGTATCTCATGGGCAAGGGTTCTGCATACCCAAAGGAGGCGTTGAGAAGGCCACCAATGACCTCGCCCGTTCTAATAGCAAGTTCCTCAGTTGCATAGCTCAGCATAGCAGCCAAAGGTATGATTGCGATGAAATTTACGACGAATACAGCAACCGGTTGAACTTTTGCGTAGTAGAGAGCGATACCAACCGGTGCTACACACGGTGTTAGTACTTATACGCGCATTCGCACTATTCACAACTTACAAGCAATAAGGAGGACGTTGATCCAGGAGTTGAAGAGCGTCGACCTGAGCTGGCCCATTGCGGTGAACTTCTTCTTCTCTTTACCATTGTTGTCATCCATTTCTTCCTTTCTGTCCTGCGACTTGCCGCCGAGCATACCAAGGAAAGTGCGCTTTTGCTTTCGTTCTCTCGGCACCTGCACGGCATCGTTGCCCTTTCCTGATGGATAATTTGTCGCACCACCTTCGTCAGCTAGAGTACGATTAGATGAATCTTCATCTCTCGAAATGCCGGACTTTTCTGAATCTCTTTGAAAACCATTTGTCGGGCTCCCATCAAGAGAAGTTCTAGGGCTTGAGCTTTCGGGAATCACAATATCGTTTCCTGCCTCGTTTGATCGCATCCGAGACTGCGACTCTGGTGCTGTTGCGGCGTGGTAATTTGGGGCATAGCCTGTCACGTTCCCCGACCTCTCAGCTCCCGTGTCTGGCCTGTAGTCGCCATCTGTCTGGACATGTGATAGAGGGGCCTCCCCGTTCTCTGCATTTGACAGAGTACTCCTCGTGGTTGGTGCTCTGTACTTTGCGAAAGGGTTCCTGATGTAGCCAGATTGTGGAGCGTCTGGGTCATCGTACCATGCCTCGTATTTGGCAGCTCTCCTGTATTTATCTAGATCGATTATTCGTCAGTGACCACAAATCGCAATGATGAGCTGAGATACATACGCATTGTGTGTTCGTCGCTCGTACCTGGCGCGAGATAACCACCCGTTTGTTCAAGATGAGTTTAAGAACTAAGGCAATCACTGTGGCCCGACGCTGACACGGCTGCGATAGAGAAAGGTGATGGCGTTCAAGTGAGGAGCGCGGTGTACTTCGGAAGGGATCAGTTGCATGCGCTTGACCGACAAAACGTAAATAAAACACGAAACCGGGCAGTGTAGTGCAGAAAACGTGGCGTTCTTCCTGGGTTAAGTGAGTAAGTGATGTCTATTGTTCCGCAGGAGCAACACGGTTCCAAAGGCTGGGCATGAGTCCAAGTGTCACAGATGAGATGTAGAAGCAATGATGCTTTGGTGCAGTTTGAAGGGAGGGCTGTGCAACAATTACCAAACTGAATGGGCAAGCGAGCAAGCCAGTGTTGACACGCCGAATGACGGCAGAATGCATCAATCCGTGTCCCCCTGATGCCTACCTAGGTAAGTAACCATGGTTTGGAGCCACGGTGACCTACGAGAAGCCGGGCTAGTACGCGCCTCAGCACTGGTGAAGTAGGCATGCATCTCCACATCCTCATACCTAGCGGATGTGGCGTGGATCCATTCGAACGGAGAGTGTTGTCATTGCCAGGCGGTGACCTCTTGTGGCTCATCTTGTACCTACGCGCGCCATCGCCTACGCTCTTCGAAATGCGAATCGTGTCCGCACTGTGCTACCGCCGCGCGAGGTATCGAGTAACACTGTACACAGCATGTCTATCATATGGTAGAGGATAGCGTTGCGTTGCTATGCGCATGCGTTGGCTGTTTCGCACTGCGCTTCCGAGATTCGATCGCTAGGTATGGCCGTGTCGTCACTTCCCGGATGATTTGACCTTCAAGTTGTCATTTCCAAGGTTCCCACACTTGCGGTTAGCGGCTCGATAGCGGCTTGGCGATCACGGCTTAGCTTTCTTGTTTACGTTGAAGCAACTGGAAGCACTTGGAAGCAATCCCTGCACCTGCCAACAAATTGCTTCACCTACGCTTGTCCTTCTCCTTCCAAGATTCCTTAAATCTCGTCTTCGGCTTATCCCAACCACACCAATAATCGCCGAATTCGCACCTTGGCTGACATCGTCTTCATTTCGCCTTGCAGTGCTGCGATTCATCAGGATTATTCTTGGGTATCAATTGGTTGCCTATGTACGACACGACAGATCTCGCGATTGTTCACGCCT
>Ga0210040_10006382_pt1 | contig 14702 bp, 18 predicted proteins | sample CryGeyCG12114_NA_FD_185462 | JGI IMG/M metagenome (GOLD analysis project Ga0210040, IMG submission 185462) | Groundwater microbial communities from aquifer - Crystal Geyser CG19_WC_8/21/14_NA (SPAdes) (version 2) | ecosystem: Environmental > Aquatic > Deep subsurface > Groundwater | place: USA... | reverse complement strand
GAGCGCGATCAGGGCGCCGACCTTGGCGAGCACCAGCGTGCCGTAGGGGGAGGCGAGCCGGTCGAGACTGCCGATCCGGATCTCGGCGCTGACGTATCCCGACACGGCCACGACGACGAAGCAGACCAGGGCGACGCTGGAATAGCGCGAGAGCACCGAGGTCAGCTCGACCGTGGACCCCATGTTGCGGATGAGCACGATGACGAGCAGACCGCCGAGCCAGACAGCGGCGAAGGTCAGGTGCAGCCATAGAGCGGTCACGGCGGTGTCGTGGTCGGAGGCCGTGCTGCTATGCCCCTGCAGCGCCATCGGGTAGAGGCCCGCGGCCGCCAAGACCAGCACGAAGACCAGGGCGGTCTGACTGCGGACCGCGAAGCAGAGCACCGTCACGGCAGCGGCCGCGAGCGTCGCGAACACCCACGTGGTGCCCGCTTCGATCTCGGTGAGAAAGTAACCGAGTTGCTCCCCGAAGCGAGCGTCGAATGAGAAGGGGACGCCTGTGACGCTGAGGAAGGTCAGCAGCGCCGTCCCCGCGGAGGCCACCGCCCAGACTCCTGCCGAAGCCGCCGCCGTATCGAGCACCATGCCGAAACGTGACGACTTCGGACCGAGCACGAACGTCGCGAGGACGATGGCGCCGATTGCGACCGACACCGCGATATTGACAACGAGCTTCAGCGTCGGAAGGCCGAATCGCACGATGGGTCCGGGGTCGTCGATGGCTGGAGCCGCGGCGCCTCCGCCGATCGCGAGAGAGGCAACGAGAGCGAACAGCGCCACGACGAGGAGAACGGCGGGACCGCTCAACTTCACCGTGCGTGACACCCAGTAAGCCTAAGCGCCCCCACCACAGGCTAGTACCGCGTGACCGAGATCGTAGATCCCGACCTGCACGCCGAAACACTGAAGGGGACGCACGGTCTCCCGTACATCCCCTTCAGTGTTGAAGAAGTCGAATCGACTACTTGACGGCAGCCTTGAGCTTGCTACCGGCGCTGATCTTGACACCCTTGCTCGCGGCGATCTCGATGGGCTCACCCGTCTGCGGGTTGCGACCCGTGCGTGCGGCACGAGCGGTCTGCTCGACGGCGAGCCAACCCGGGATCGTCACCTTGGTGCCTTCTGCGACCGACTTCGCGAGGGTCGAGAAGAGAGCGTCGAGCACGCCGTTGACCGACGCCTGGCTCTGGCCAGACTCAGCAGCGACAGCAGCGACCAGGTCGGTGCGGTTCAGTGATGCCATTGGTGTCCTCCTAGGACTGTCGCCATCCTGGGCAGACGGCCTTGACGTTATTGACTTGAGTAGGTCCTACAGGAAAATCGGCTCACGTGTCCGAGGTCATGCAGAACCGCCCAGTAACTTACCAGCTTGACTTCGTGATACCCGGCAATTCGCCACGGTGGGCCATATCGCGGAAGCGAACCCGCGAGATACCGAACTTCGAGAGGTTTCCGCGGGGGCGTCCATCGACCGCGTCGCGGTTGCGCAGACGAACCGGCGATGCGTTGCGGGGAAGCTTCTGCAGCCCGATACGGGCCGCTTCGCGGGACTCGTCGGTTCCGTTGGGGTCGACGAGAGCCTTTTTGAGCTCGAGACGCTTCGCGGCGTACCGCTCGACGATGACCTCGCGCTGGTTGTTACGGGCGATTTTGCTCTTCTTAGCCATAGTGCTTACCGCTCCTCGCGGAATTCGACGTGCTTGCGGACGACCGGGTCGTACTTCTTCAGGACGATGCGGTCGGGGTTGTTACGACGGTTCTTGCGGGTGACATAGGTGTACCCGGTGCCAGCCGTCGAACGGAGCTTGATGATGGGACGAACGTCCTGCTGTTTCGCCATGTCAGATCTTCTCCCCGCGCGCCAGCATGTCCTTGACGACCGCTTCGATACCGCGAGCGTCGATTACCTTGATGCCCTTGGCGCTCACGTTGAGTGTGATGTTGCGACGAAGCGAGGGCACATAGAAAGTGCGCCGTTGCACGTTCGGGTCGAAGCGACGCTTCGTCCGACGGTGCGAGTGCGAAATGTTGTGACCGAAACCTGGAACCTTCCCGGTCACTTGGCATACAGCTGCCATGTTCATCCTCCGATACCGTGACGCCGGACGGCGTCACCCAAGATCTCTTGTCTGCGGACCTTCTCGCCGAATGGTGAGAACAGATCCGCGGCACGTCGAGAGGAGCTCGACGGCCAGCGGTCAACTCTACGGGGCAGTGCCGACGTGCGCAACCGCAATCAGCGAGAAGCAGCCTCGGTTGTGCATGCCGGGCAGAGCCCGAAGATATCCACGACGTGCTGCGGCTCGGTGAATCCGTGCGCGGCGGCGGTGGACGCAGCCCAGCGTTCGACCGCGTCGGCCTCGATCTCGACCGTCGTACCGCAATTGCGACAGATCAGGTGGTGATGGTGGCCGGGAGACGCACACGCCCGATAGAGGCTTTCTCCCTCGGTGGACTGGAGGGAGTCGGCGTCGCCCTCATCCGCGAGATCGGCGAGCGCTCGATACACGGTTGCGAGCCCGATCGGAGACCCGCCGTCACGGAGCCCCGCGTGCAGATCCTGAGCGCTGACGAAGCCGGGGTTCGCATCGAGCGCGTCGCGGACGGCCTGCCGCTGCCAGGTATTGCGTTTCACGCGCCCATTGTAGGCGCGTGACTCACGACACCGCCGAGGAAGGCGAGCGGCGGCCGGCCATCCGGCAGATGAGGTAGATGGTGAACGAGATGGTGGTGACATAGGGACTGATGGGCACTGAAGAGCCGAGGGCCAGCATGATCCCGCCGACCGTCGACACGAGTGCGAAAAGGACACTCAATCCCACGACATGCGCTGGCGCCGACGCGATCCGCAGAGCTGCAGCGGCAGGGGTGACGAGAAGAGCCAGCACCAGCAGCGCTCCGATGATGTGCAGCGACACCGCGGTGGCGAGGCCGAGCAGCAGCATGAAGACGATCGACAGTCGCCGCACCGGGATGCCGCGAGCGGCCGCGAGCTCCTCGTCGAGGCTCGCGAACAGGAGGGGGCGCCAGAGCACCGCCAGGGAGGCCAGGACGATGGCGGCGACGACGACGAGCACGGCGAGTTGCGGGTTGTCGACGGCCACGATCTGTCCGGTGAGCAAGCCGAACTTGTTCGAGCTCCGGCCGGGGTAGAGCGCCAGGAAGAGGATCCCGAGCCCCAGGCCGAACGGCATCATCACGCCGATGATCGAGTTCCGGTCACGTGCTCGTGAGCCGAGGAATCCGATGATGATCGCGGCGATCAGTGATCCCACAATCGACCCGGCGACAACGTTGACCCCGAGGAGCAGAGCCGCCGTAGCCCCCGCGAACGACAGCTCACTGAAGCCGTGAACCGCGAAAGCGAGGTCGCGTGCCATGACGAAGTAGCCGATCACTCCGCCGAGCACTCCGAGGACCGCGCCCGCCAGGATCGAGTTCCACAGAAGCGCGACGAGCGCGCCGTAGTCAGAGAAGTCGAACAGTGCGTTCCAGAGTTCATCGAAAGTCACGACGCCTCCTCGTGATCGTGCACCCCGTCGACGCTGCCATCGGCCGCGACGACGAGGATTCGGCCGTGCACGGTCAGGACATCGACGTGCACGCCGTAAAGCTCGGAGAGGACAGAGCCCTTCAGAACCTCCTCGGGAGTTCCGACTCGATGCCCGCCCGGCGCGAGATAGAGGACGCGATCGACCATGTGCAGTACCGGATTGATGTCGTGCGTGACGAGGAGCACCCCTGCCTGCTCACGGCGGCGGAAACCATCGATCGAGTCGAGCACCGCGCGTTGGTGGGCGAGATCCAGCGAGAGGAGCGGTTCGTCGCAGAGCAGAACACGTGGCGTCGAGACGAGAGCCTGAGCTATGCGCAGACGCTGCTGCTCACCGCCGGAAAGCAGCCCGACAGGCCGGGATCCGAAGTGCCGCGCGCCCACCTGTTCGAGTGCGGCGTCGATCGCCGCATTACGCGACGACCTCCTGAGCGGCAGCCCGAACTCGGTCCCATCGAGGCCGAACCCGACGAGATCTCGCGCTCGAAGCGGTGACCCGCGCTCGAAAAGTTTCTGCTGGGGTACGTACCCGATGTCGCGGCCGGCAGCGCCCGGGTCCTTTCCTGCGACCGTCGCCCTTCCACTCGCCAACGCGAGCTGACCGAGGAGGACGCGGATGAGACTGCTTTTGCCTGCGCCGTTCGGGCCGAGCACCGCAACCAGCTCGCCCCTGCCGACGCTGAGGTCGAGATCCGCCCAGAGCGTCCGGCCACCGACGCGGAGAGCCGCCTCTCGCAATGCGATCGGCGACTCGTCCTGCGCTTCGGTCCTCACCTGTGAATGGTAATCACTCGCGACTCGGTCACTCACTCCGCGACGGCCGCGGCTGTGCGCTCGATGTTGTCTCGCATCCACTCGGTGTAGCTCATGCCTTCGGGCAGTGTCTCGGCGTACGACACGACGGGCACACCCGCAGCTTCGGCCGCTTCGCGCACACGCTCGGTCTGCCCCGTACCCGCCTGATCGTTGTAGGCGAGGAGAGCCAGCTCAGGCGAGGACACGAGCGTGATGACCTCGTTCAAGACCGTGGGCGGTACGTCGGTGTCCTCTTCGACGGCCTCGGGGAACTCGGACGGGGTCACGTCGGTCAGCCCCATCGACTGAAGCAGATATTCCGGCACCGGTTCGGAGATCACATAGTCGCTTCCCGCTGTTGCATCGACCGCCCCGCCCTGGGCGATGAGCGCATCGATCTCAGCCGAGAACTCGGCGAAGTTCGCCGAGTAGGTGTCAGCGCCATCGGCATCGATCTCGGTCAACTCGCCGGCGAGCGTCTCTGCAAGCGCCTTCGCTGTCGGCAGGTCGTACCAGACATGCTCGTTGAAGCCCTCGATGTGGTCGTGGCCCTCTTCCTCGTCGGAGTGCCCCTCTTCGTCTTCGGAGTGCTCCTCTTCCGGATCGAGACCGGACTCGTGCACCGCTTCGATCATGACGGGGTCACTGTCCGAAGCACTGACCAGAGTGTCGATGAAAGCGTCGTAACCGCCGCCGTTCTCGATCACGATGTCGGCTTGCGAGATTGCGAGCTGGTCACGCGCGGTCGCCTCGTACTCGTGCGGATCCTTGTCGGGACTGTCGATGATCGAGGTGACCTCGATGCGATCTCCGCCGATGGTCGCGGCGATGTCACCCCACACGTTGGTGGAAGCCACCACTGTGATCGCGTCGTCATCGGATCCGGCCTCGGCGGGCGACGCACACGCGGCGAGCCCCGGTAGCAGCGCGAGAACCGCGACAGCAGCGACCTTCTTCGACTTCGACATTCGAGGCGACCTTCCATTCGACGGAGCCGAGCGGCCCGCCGGTAAGCCTAGAAGGTAATGAGAATTATTGTCAACACGGCGGCTCAGTCGAGGAGCAGCGCCGGTTCCTCCATGACACTCGCCACATCTGCCAAGAATCGGCTGGCGACGTCTCCATCGACGACTCGATGATCGAAGCTCGCGCCGATCGTCGTCACGTAGCGGGGGAGGACCTCGCCATCGACGACCCAAGGCTTCTGCCTGATGGTGCCGAGGGCCACGATGGCGACTTCCCCCGGGTTCAGGATGGGGGTGCCGGTATCCATACCGAAGCTGCCGAGGTTCGTGATCGTGATGGTGCCGTCCGCCATATCGGCGGGCTGGGTCTTGCCGTCGCGGGCCCGGATCGTGAGCTGCTCGAGCGCCGTGGCCAATTCGAGCAGCGACAGCGCCTGAGCGTCTTTCACATTCGGCACGATGAGACCGCGCGGCGTCGCGGCGGCGATGCCGAGGTTCACGAAGTGGTGCACGACGATCTCGGCGTCGGTCCACGTCGAATTGACGGTGGGATTACGACGCACCGCCCAGATGATGGCCTTCGCCATCATCAGCAGAGGGGAGACCTTCACACCCGCGAAATCGGGTGAGTTCTTGAGCCTTCGGACGAATTCCATCGTGCGCGTCGCGTCGATGTCGACGAAGACACTCACATGTGGAGCGGTGAAGGCGCTCGCGACCATCGCGTTCGCGATCGCCTTGCGGACGCCCTTCACAGGGATGCGGTCTTCACGCGCATCAGGCCATGCCGGCGTCTCGATGTTGCGGAAGACACTCGCCTGCTGGGCCTTGCGGAGTACGTCGTCCCGCGTCGTCTCCCCGCGGGATCCGGTCGCATCGACGAGCGAGAGATCGACCCCCAACTCCTTTGCGAGCCGGCGTACCGGCGGTTTAGCGATTACGGGGCCCTGGCCACCTCTCGGCGCTGGCGTTGCTGCGGGCGCGGGTCGCCGACCGTTACGCCTGGTGACCGCGTTGCCGCCCGTGCCGTAGCCGACGAGGACCGTTCCGTTGCCGGACTCCTCCACGTCCGGCTCGCGCTGCTCTTCGACCTGGACTTCGGTGGGCAGCGCCGCCTGAGCGGGGGTGGACAGGGGGCCGGACACCCGGTGTTCCCCGTCCGCCTCCACGGTGATGATGGGGGAACCGACCTCGACGGTGTCTCCTTCGGCCGCAAGGAGCTCACCCACGATTCCCGCGTAAGGAGAGGGCAGTTCGACAAGCGACTTGGCCGTCTCGATCTCGACGATCACCTGGTTGACCTCGATGCTGTCGCCGGGGGAGACGCGCCAGGTGACGATCTCCGCTTCGGTGAGGCCTTCGCCGACATCCGGCAGGTTGAAACGTGCGGTGCTCATGATTCCTCGCCGTCTGCTCAGTAGCCCAGCGACCGGTCGACCGCTTCGAGGATGCGATCGGCGTCGGGCAGGTAGATGGATTCGAGCTTCGCGGGCGGGAACGGGGCGTCGAAGCCCGCGACCCGGAGTACGGGTGCCTCGAGTGAGTAGTAGGCGCGTTCGGCGACGGTCGCCGCGACCTCGCTCATGACACTCACCGAGCCGGGCGCCTCAGCGGCGAGAACGAGGCGCCCCGTCTTCTCGACGGAGGCGATGAGCGGTGCGTAGTCGACCGGCGCGAGCGAGCGAAGGTCCACTACTTCGAGGCTGGTCCCTTCGGTTGCGGCGATCTCGGCGGCCTGCAATGCGACACTCACCATGGGGCCGTACGCCGCAACCGTGCATCCGGTTCCTGTGCGCACAACCCGTGTGCTGTGCATCTCGGCTGCGGGAGCGGAAAGGTCGACCTCGCCCTTCGGCCAGTATCGGCTCTTCGGCTCGAAGAACATGACGGGGTCGTTGCTTTCGATGGCCTGCCGGATCATCCAGTACGCGTCGTTCGGCGTGCTCGGGCTGACGACTCGAAGACCGGGCGTGTGCGCGAAATAGGCCTCGGGGCTTTCCTGGTGGTGTTCGACGGCACCGATGTGGCCCCCGAACGGAACCCGGATCACCACCGGGAAGGTGGCACTGCCTTCGTGTCTGCCGGTCAGTTTGGCGAGTTGCGAGGTGATCTGGTCGAAGGCGGGGTAGATGAAGCCGTCGAACTGGATCTCGCACACCGGACGGAAACCACGCATCGCCAAACCGATAGCGGCTCCGACGATGCCCGACTCACCGAGCGGTGTGTCGAAGACGCGCCGCTCACCGAACTCGGCGTGCAGGCCCTCCGTCACACGGAACACGCCACCGAGCGGGCCGATGTCCTCGCCCATCATGAGCACACGGTCGTCGGCGGCCATGGCGTCGCGCAATCCCTGGTTGATCGCTTTGGCCATCGTCATCACAGTCACGATTGCGCCTCCGTGTAGCTCGCCTCGTAGCCGTCCAACCATGCTTTCTGCGTCGCCGGAAGCGGATGATCCTCGCTGTAGACGTGGTCGAAGATCAAGTCGCGACTTGGGGCACCGAGCTCCACTGTGCGTCGGCGGATGTCTGAGGCGAAGTCGGCAGCCTCTTCATCGATCTCGGCGAAGAACGACTCTCGAGCACCCTCGCGTTCGAGGTAGTGGCGATAGCGCACGATCGGATCGCGCGACTCCCAGGTCGTCAGTTCGTCGGCTGCCCGGTAACGGGTGGGGTCGTCGGAGGTCGTGTGTGCACCGATGCGATAGGTCAACGCCTCGATGAAGGCCGGCCCCGCTCCGGAGCGGGCGTCGTCGAGGTGACGCTTCGTCACCGCGTAACTCGCGAGGACATCGTTGCCATCCACCTGCACGGCGGGCATCCCGAAGCCTGCGGCACGCTGCACCAGAGGGGTTCTGGACTGCCGTGTCACCGGAACCGAGATGGCCCAGTGATTGTTCTGCAGGAAGAAGACCTGCGGCGTCTGATAGCTCGCTGCCCAGATGAGCGCCTCGTTCGTATCCCCCTGCGAGGTCGCGCCGTCACCGAAGTAGACGAGCACCGCCTCATCGGCGTCGGGATCGCCGCTCGGCGCCGCATCGAGACCGATGCCCATGGCGTACCCGGTGGCGTGCAACGTCTGCGAGCCGATGACGAGGGTGTAGAGCCTGAAGTTGCCCACCTCGGACGGCGTCCATCCGCCGTGGGTCAATCCTCTGAGCATGCGGAGGACGTCGAGAAGGTCGACCCCGCGGATGTGCGCTACCGCGTGCTCGCGGTAGGAGGGGAAGATCGTGTCCTGCGCCCGAGCGGCGCGGCCCGAGCCGACCTGGGCGGCTTCTTGGCCGTGGCTCGGCACCCACAGCGCGAGCTGGCCCTGCCGTTGAAGATGTCCCGCCTCGATGTCGAAACGACGCACCACCGACATGTCGCGGTAGAACTGCAGTTTGTCCTCGTCGGTGAGGGCGGCGAGCTCTGACTCGTAACGCTCCGCATGCGGAGTTGGCGCATACCGGCCCTCGGCATCGAGGAAACGAATCGTCTCGTGCGCGCCTGCGGGCTCGCTCGCCGATGTGGGGGAACCGGGCACGTTCACCATCCGATCGTGTCGTTGGCACGGCGACCACGAGCGCCATGCGGCGGGGTCTGCCAGCTGTAGTGAGGCGGCGACCCGCGGAGACGGGCTCGGACGCCGTGTTCCAATCTACCCGGCCGCTCCGACGGTCTTCGGTAGGTTTCGCACAATCTCCTCGGCTGCGCTTAGGAGCCCCTCGACGGATTCCTGCTCACCGATCGAGACTCGAATGCCGTCTCCTGAGAAAACGCGCGCAACGATCGAGTGCCGTTCGAGGATGGTCGCCGCCGTGTCGGTCTCATCGCCGAGAGGAAGCCAGATGAAGTTGCCTTCGGATTCGGGGATGGCGAGGCCGAGCTCCCGAAGGCGGTTCACCACCGTCACGCGTCGCCGGACGATGTCATCGACCCTTTCCAGCAACACCTTCTCGTGCTCGAGTGCCGCTAGCCCTGCAGCCTGCGCGGCTGCCGTCACCGACAGCGGGATCGCCGTCGCGCGCGCCGCGTCGAGGATCACGGCAGGGCCGATCGCGTAACCGAGGCGGACACCGGCGAGACCCCACGCCTTCGAGAACGTACGCAGGATCACGAGGTTCGGATAGCGTCCGAGCAGTTCACGGCCATTCACCGCGTCGGAGTTGCGAATGAACTCGACGTACGCCTCGTCGAGAAGCACGAGTAGGTCTGATGGAACGCGACCCATGAAGCGGACGAACGCGTCTCGCGAGACGACAACACCCGTCGGGTTGTTGGGTGAGCAGACGAGCACGGCCCGGGTGCGGGAGGTGACGGCGTCTGCCATCGCATCGAGATCGTGGCTTCCATCCGCCCGCAGCGGGACTCGCACACTGTCAGCGCCGGCCACCGTCACGAGGCCCGGGTACGCCTCGAAAGCCCGCCATGCGTAGACGACCTCATCCCCGTGTCCGGCCGCCGCGGTGATCAACTGGCTGAGGATCGAGACCGAGCCGGCGCCCACGTGCACCTCGTCGGTACTCACGCCGTGACGAGCAGCGAGCGCCGCCCGCAGCTCGGTGGCGGCGGCATCCGGATACCGGTTGACCGCGTCGGCCGCCATGATCGCGGCGAGCAGACCAGGAAGCGGGGGATAAGGGTTCTCATTGGAGGAGAGCTTGTGGCCGCCGACGACCGCAGGCTTGCCTTGTTTATAGGCCGGCAGCGCCGCTATCTCGGGTCGCAGACGCACGGGCGTCGTCGAAGGCTCGATCACGGAGGTCATCGTATCCGCGCCGGGCCCGCACCGATGGTCGGCTAAGGGTGCGGGTGGGATAGTTGTCGCATGCGCAGATTTCTCGTATCGGTCATCGGAAACGCCATAGCCCTCTGGCTTACGACTCTGATCGTCACCGGCGCCACCGTTACCGCATATGCCCCTGGCGGCATGCTCGAGACGGTATTGACCTTCCTCCTCCTCGGTCTCTTGTTCGGCCTGGTCAACGGCATCATCGGCACGGCCATCCGCATCGTCGCCTTTCCCCTTTACATCCTCACGCTCGGCCTCATCGCTCTGATCGTGAATGGGCTGCTCTTCCTTCTGGTTGCGTGGATCAGCGACCTGATCGGATTCGGATTGTGGGTCGATGGTTTCTGGTGGGGCGTTCTCGGAGCCCTCGTGATGGCCATCTTCAACTGGATCATCGGAGTCGTCTTACGACCTTTGGCGGGTCGTCAGCGATGACGCGTTCCGCCCGGTAGATAGCCGCCTGCGCTGCTCCTGTCGCGCCCAACGGAACCAAGATCTCTTCTCGCGCTGCTACGACGCGAGCGTCTTCCGTCGCGTCTGCCAGTCGGGCAGTCTCGGTGTATGCCGCGAAGTCGTGCGCCGTGAGGAGCGCGTCGGCCGGTGGGTCGATCTCGTCGAACAGGGTGCGCTGCACCGTCACAGCCTTCGGCTCGTCGGCGTGAACGTCTGATGGTCCCGCGAGGGCGGGGATCAGGTCCTCGGTGTGCTCGAAAGCGATGACAGGCACGTTCGTAGGGATGGGAATGTCGGCGCCGGGTGAGCCGACCGTTACGAGTCCCGCCGCGGACCATTCGCCGGATTCGATGAGCCGTGACGCGATGGCCCCTCCCTGCGAATAGCCGACGAACGTCACCGGCTCGTCCGGGGCGATGCCCTCCGTGCGCATCGCATCCGCCGCCGCCCGCGCGGAGCCCGCGTCAGCACCTGCCATCAGGCCGATATTGGAGGTCATATCCCACGGTTGGCCCGACTCATCGGTGGTGCCGCCGAGATAGACGATCGATCGCATCTGACCGGTCGCGTCGCGGAAGCGCTCTATCCGTATCTGGCCCGTACCGGATGCATCCGGGATCCGGGCGACCAGTTGACCGAGCGAGCCGGGCGCCACCACCGATTCGACGCTTCGCCGCGCGACGGTGACCGGTGTCTCGCGCAAGGAGGTGCCGGCGACACCGATGGCGAGGAACATGGCGGCGATCTCGCCGTCGACGGACTCGCCGCTCATCGCCGCTACCAGGCCGCTCGCGGGGCCGAGCAGTAGGTCGTCACTCGTCGCGACGACCGTGCGGACCAGATCCGTCACTTCTTCACTGTTGACCAGCCGTCCTACCGTCGCGGGGCCCGTACCGCGATCGCCGGCGCGGGTCAGTGCGACGAGAACCGCTCCGAGCAGCAGCGAGGTGATGAATGCGCCGCCGCCTGGCAGCCACGCGGATTGGCCAACGAGTGCACTGGCCCGGGCCTCCGCGTTGCGGCGAGCGGTTTGCTCGGTCTCAGAGTAGTTTTCGATCGCTTCGGCGAGCGCCGTCGAGAGTTGCCGGGTGCGCACGGCCACGTCGCCGAGCGTTCCCGCAGCGGCGACGATCATGCGCCGGGCTTCGCCTGCTTCCCAGTCGATCTCCGCCGCGAGAGCAGCAGCTCGTGATTCCGAGCGGTGCAGGTCCACACCGAGAAGTGCGGCCGTGTCGATCATGGCACTGAGCGATGCAGTCGGAATGGTGATGACGCCGCCACCGGACACGATGAGTTCGTCGCTCACAGGCTGGCCGCCCTCAAGAGCTGCGCACCTCGCTCGACGAGGTCCCTGGCGCGAGCGAGGTCTTCCCGCAACCATACGACCGTTCTCGCGAACTGATCCGCTGCTGGCCCGTGCCAGCCCAGATCGATGAGCGCATCCATCTGAGCGAGGCGTCGGCTCAGTTCGGTGACGATCTCGCTCGCGTCGCCCGCCTGGCGAGACCGGTCGAACCGCCTCTGCGTGTCGTCGTGCGTCAGCATATCCACGGAAGAAGCCTGCCTCGGTGAGTTCCTCCCCGAGCGTTGGGGCCACAGCGGCCCGCAAAGGATGCGCTGAGGCGTCACCTGTGGAGGACTCGCTACGGGAGAATGGGCACATGCTCGAGCACGCGAACGATGCCGCCTCCAGTTCGACGACCGAAGCGGGACTCGGGGCTCAACCCCTCAGTCCTCTCGACGGACGGTACCGAGGTGCGGTGTCCGGACTGTCGGAGCACCTCTCCGAAGCAGGTCTGAACAGGGCTCGAGTGCACGTCGAGGTCGAATGGCTCCGTCATCTGACGGAGCGCCGCATGTTCGGCGTCGCCCCGATGAGTGCCGCTCAGGTCGCGACTCTGCGCGCCGCCGCCACCGATTTCGGTGCGGCTGAGATCGCCGAGCTCGCGGAACTCGAGGCCACCACTCGACATGATGTGAAGGCCGTCGAGTACTTCGTGCGCCGGCGTCTCGAGATAGTGGGCCTCGGCTCGATATCGGAGCTGACTCACTTTGCGGCGACGAGCGAAGACATCAACAATCTTGCCTACGCTCTGACGGTCAAGGCCGCGGTGATGGACGTCTGGCGTCCCCGTCTCGTCACCGTCATCGAAGCGCTGAGGTCGCTCGCTCTCGAGCACCGTGACGCTCCTATGCTTGCCCGTACCCACGGCCAGCCGGCCACCCCTACGACGATGGGCAAAGAGCTCGCGGTGTTCGTGCACCGGCTCGATCGACTCCTGACCAAACTCGATCAGCAGGAGTATCTGGGCAAGTTCAACGGGGCGACGGGCACCTACGCCGCTCATCTTTCGGCGGCGCCCGATGTCGACTGGCAGGAAGCCTCTCGCGAGTTCGTGACTTCTCTCGGCCTCGACTGGAACCCGCTCACGACACAGATCGAGTCGCACGACTGGCAAGCGGAGCTCTATGGCACGGTCGTGCACATCGGACGGGTCCTGCACAACCTGTGTACCGATGTATGGACCTACATCTCGCTCGGCTACTTCCGGCAGATCCCCGTTCCTGGAGCAACCGGGTCCTCGACGATGCCGCACAAGGTCAATCCCATCCGGTTCGAGAATGCGGAGGCGAATCTCGAGATTTCCGCGTCGATCCTCGACGGTCTTGCTGCCAGCCTCGTCGTGTCGCGGCTACAGCGTGATCTCACCGACTCGACGACTCAGCGCAATATCGGGGTGGGCCTCGGGCATTCGCTGCTCGCGCTCGACAACATCGTCCGTGGGCTCCGCGAGATCGCCCTCGCTCCCGAGGTTCTCGCCGCTGATCTCGACCGCAACTGGGAAGTACTCGCAGAAGCGATTCAAACCGTCGTTCGTGCAGAGGTCGCAGCGGGCAACAGCACTATCGCCAACCCTTATGAGCTGCTCAAAGAGCTGACGCGCGGACGGCGAGTGGATGGCCGCGCGATGGCCGAGTTCATCGACCGTCTCGATATCTCCGCTGCCGCGAAGACCCGCCTGCAGCAGCTGACCCCGAACAACTACACGGGGATCGCCAGCGAGCTCGTCGATCTCATCGCCGAGAGCCGCTGATCCGGACGTCACTCGCCTTCTGAGCCACCGGGGTCGCGCCGCGTCGGATCATTGCCGCGCAGGTCCGTTTCCTGGCCGATGGGACCTGCCGCTAGAGCGAGCATGGCCAGCACGACGAGCGACACGATGAATGCGCTGCCGAGGAAGATCAGCGTCGGGGTCCATTCGTGTGTGGACATGAACACGATCGCGGCGACGAAGACCGCGATGACGAACGCGAGACCTACGAGTTCTGCTGGCTTGAAACGTTCGGCCCTACTCGGCTTCGACATCAGTGCTCCACCGCCGATCGGGTGACCTCGGAGTGCGCGGGCTCCCATCTCATCGACAGAGCGGCGATGACGAGATAAACGGCGACGATGGCGGCGTAGGCGCCGAAGGCTCCGACGAGGAACACGGGGTCGTTGCGGCCGATGAGATAGGCGGCTCCGAGAAGGAACGTGAACACCGCGACGACGACGTGATCGCGTGACATCTGCCCTCTGCCTTCCTGTCTCAGTCCTGCGACCAACTCGGTGACTCCAGTGGCGACGCACCACAGCGCGACGATGCCGACGAGCCACGCAGCACCTGCCCCACCGATGGCGGCGATCAGCGAGATCGCTCCGAACGCCGCTGAAAGCGCACCCTGGGTGACGCGCAACCCTGTGAACGATCTTCCCGAACCGGTTCGCAGCGACGCCAGAACGCTGGCGAGGCCAGTCGCGAGGCCGAAGCCGCTGAACACGAACAGCCCGAAACCGGACGAGTGGTCGGGGGAGAAGGTGACCGCTACGGCGGCAACGCCCGCCACGATCGCACGAGATAACGGAATGGGCCAATGTCGCGCGCCGAGGCGTGCGTCTTCGTGGCTCATTTGACCGGCTCCCGCTCGATGTCGACTCGCTTGTGCGACCGGTCAAGCCTACGCCACCGCGCGGCTCGACTCTCGAGCGTCAGTGTCCGGGTGGAAGGTCTGCGAAGCGCGAATAGTGGCCGTGGAACCCGACGGTCACCGTGCGGGTCGGACCGTTTCGATGCTTGGCCACGATGAGGTCGGCCTCGCCCGCGCGGGGGCTGTCC
>Ga0210040_10006381_pt1 | contig 14705 bp, 12 predicted proteins | sample CryGeyCG12114_NA_FD_185462 | JGI IMG/M metagenome (GOLD analysis project Ga0210040, IMG submission 185462) | Groundwater microbial communities from aquifer - Crystal Geyser CG19_WC_8/21/14_NA (SPAdes) (version 2) | ecosystem: Environmental > Aquatic > Deep subsurface > Groundwater | place: USA... | reverse complement strand
AGCGTATTTTCCCTTTACTTTCTCCCAACATCGAAAAAATTGAATTAGTACGTCGTGGTAAAGTAAGAAGAGCCCGTCTGTATTATTTAAGAGGTCTTTCTGGTAAAGCGTCTCGTATTAAAGAGCGTCGGATGAAAACAGCTTAATGCGGCTGTACCCTCCTAGTAAATATATAAAAGCCGGCAATTGCCGGCTTTTTGTTTTAGTTTCTTTTTTATAAATCTCCTTAACCCCGCTTTTTCCAAATGCACGCATATGCTTTATATAGTAAGGCCAAGCAAGTTAAATTAAAATCATTCTATCTATTATTCAGCATTATTTTAACAGGCAGCTTTCTGGTTGGTTGCCAAACTAATTTAAAGGAATTACCTACTTTTTCGGATAATAAACAGCTCCAAATGGTAGTAGTTACCCCAGCCGGCAGCAATCTGATACAAGAATACGACGAACAAAAAAAGAAATTTATCCCGGCCCGACAAACTAGGCTGGTGCAAAAAATTAACTTTTTACCTTTACCCGGCAACTTGGGCTTTATCCCATCAACCCAATCCGGTATTGGAGAAACAACTAATCCTTTGGAAATAGTGGTAATTACAGAAAGTCAGCCAGCTGGTACTGTACAGGAAGTAATTCCGATTGCTACCGTTCTGTTAGATATTGCGGGTGAATTGAAATACATGGTTATTGCGGTTCCGGCCCGGCCAAGTGCCCGCTTTATAGAGGCTACCGACTTAGTCTCCTTTACACAAAATTACCCGGCAGCCCGCCAGATTCTTCACCAGTGGTTTTTACATTTATTACCCAAAAAACAAGTGCGCATTGCGGGTTGGAAAGACGAGCAATTTACCGAAGCCCTTATCCGAAAACAGATGCGATGAAATAAAAGCCCAACTGTTCTTATTCTTTTGCCTGGGCCTAGCGCTGGTACTACGTATCGAACTAATGTTGATTAACAGATATAATGAAATAAATACTTGGCTTTTAAACTTATACACAGGAACAAATTAGTTAGCACCACTTATTTATTTCAGGTATAAGTTTTATATTATTAGCTAACTTAGTTACACCAAACCAGCAACCGAACATTTTAACGGCTCTGGTTGTTATCTACCCATGAACGTCACGGTCTGCCGAAAAGAACATTTTAATGCTGCTCATCGCCTGCATAATCCCAATTGGAGCGAAGAACAGAATACTGCCGTTTTTGGCAAGTGCAATAACCCAAATTATCACGGCCACAATTACGAGTTAATTGTAAAGCTTACCGGCCCCATCGACCCGGAAACCGGGTATGTGTTTGATATGAAAATATTAAGCAACCTGATTAAAACCGAAATTATAAATACCTTTGACCACAAAAATCTGAACCTGGATACCGTGGAATTTAAAGACCTGAACCCAACCGCCGAAAACATAGCAGTGGTCATCTGGAACCGGCTTCGGGCAAAAATAAAAACCCATTTAACCTTGTCGGTAACCTTATTTGAAACCGACAGAAATGCAGTAGAATATAATGGATAATTATAATTTAGAGGACGAGGGAGATCACCTCGCTCATTTGCCGTCTTCTTTGGATACTCCTTTGCGGGAAGATGCTTTTAAAATGACCGATGACCTGAAAATAGAGCTGATCGAGAAGCACTTTCGGGAAATTATGCACGTATTAGGCTTAGATCTTTCGGATGATAGCTTACAGGGCACGCCGCACCGGGTTGCTAAAATGTACGTGAACGAAATATTCCGGGGACTGAATCCGGAAAACAAACCAGCGGCCAAACTTTTCGAAAACCGGTATGCCTACAACCAGATGCTGGTGGAGCGGGATATAACGCTTTACTCGTACTGCGAACATCACTTTGTGCCGATTATTGGCAAAGCGCACGTAGCGTACATGCCCGACAAGCACGTAGTAGGTTTATCAAAATTAAACCGCATTGTGCAGTATTATGCCCGTCGGCCGCAGGTGCAAGAGCGATTAACCATGCAAATTGCCGACGAGTTAAGATCGATGTTATTTACTCAAAACGTAGCCGTATTTATTGAAGCCGATCATTTGTGCGTGATGAGCCGGGGCGTAAACGATGTGAGCAGCAGCACCATTACCACTGAATATTCCGGCTTATTTCAGCAGGAACAATACCGCAACGAATTTCTCTCTTATATCCGAAAGTAATGACGGCGTTGCTTTACTTCCGGTAATTATATATAGTAATGCCTTTTATTTATTTTAGCCCGTAAAAGGCTCAGGTATAAAGTGTTCAACTAAAAACCATATTCCAATCGGGATTAACCGACAAATAGTAAACTAATGTCAGGCAGAATATTAATAACCGGAGGCACCGGACTTATCGGCACCCGTCTCTCCGAAATGCTCATCGACTTAGGCTATGAAGTAGCCCACCTGAGCCGGCAATCATCGCCTTACTCCCATTATAAAACCTTTAAGTGGGATATCCACAAGCATTATATTGATGATAATATTTTAAACTACGCCGATTATATTATAAATCTGGCCGGAGCCAGTGTAGCCGATGGTAAGTGGACACCCGAGCGTAAGCGAGAAATAATGGACAGCCGGGTAAAAAGTACCACCCTGCTCCGCGACTGCCTGCGCGAGACCCAGCACCAGGTAAAAGCATTTATTTCGGCCTCGGCGGTGGGAATTTACGGTAACACCCACAACCATTTGGTAACCGAAGAAAGTGCTCTAGGCGATGATTTTTTGGCGGATGTTTGTAAGCAATGGGAAGCTGCTGCCTGGCAAGTGCGTGATTTAGGTATCCGGACCGGTATTTTCCGGATTGGAGTAGTTTTAAGTGATAAAGGCGGCGCCTTGCCCCAAATAGCCAAACCTGTGAAGTTAATGGCCGGCGCGCCCTTGGGATCGGGCAAACAATATATGTCCTGGATTCACCTGGATGATCTTTGCCGTTTATTTATTCAGTCCATCGAAGACCCGCAATACCAGGGCATATTTAATGCCGTAGCGCCTAATCCCGTAACTAATCAGGAATTCACGAAAGTACTGGCGCACGTTATGCACAAACCCCTAACAGGCCTGAAAGTACCAGCAATCGGGTTAAAGTTAGTATTGGGAGAAATGAGCGAAGTAGTACTGGAAGGTCAGCGAGTAAGCGCCAATAAAGTATTGCACAAAGGTTTTACTTTCGAATATTCCGAAGTACAAGGTGCCTTGGAATCTTTCTACGCGCTGGAGAAATCTTAAAACTAAACAGCACCTACTCGCCCATAAAATAGTTTATATCAACCCGCCGGTAGCAAAGTATCGTTATTTAATTGCTCTAACATTAAATCTGTATTCAAGGAATCGATTTGAACCGGCTTAGGAATACGGGGCGTAACACAACGGTAGTTTTTATTTATTTTAACAATGGGTTTAGGGAAAGGTCCCATTTTGTATCCCAAGTCTTTGTTTTGGTACAGCCGCTCCATAAACAACCCGAAAATAGGCAGTGCTGTTTTAGAACCTTCGCCCGTAGACGAAGAACGAAAGTGAATGCTGCGGTCTTCGCCGCCTACCCAAACGCCCGAAACTAAATCCTTGGTAATGCCCATGTACCAGCCATCGGAATAATTAGAGGTAGTACCGGTTTTACCGCCAATTTCGTTTCCGTTTTTCCAGAGTTTATATTCCCACAATGCCTGCGAAGTACCGCCGGGTTCTTCCATGCCGCCCTTTAACATATGCACCATTAAAAAAGCAGTTTCTTCGCTAATTACCCGTTTTTGTTTTGCCGTAAACTGCTGAATAACATTACCATTGCGGTCTTCGATGCGGGTTACAAACATGGGTTCGGAATGAAACCCGTTATTCACGAAAGTGGCGTACGCACCTACCATATCAAACACCGAAACATCGCCTCCCGAACCTAAACCAATAGATGGCACCGCTTGTAAATTACCTTTAATGCCCAGCTTCTTCGCGTATTCAGCTACCCGACCCCACCCTACCAGTTCCGTTAGTTGCGCCGTAACCGAATTTACCGAGCGGGCCATAGCTTGCCGCAAAGTCATGTTAACGCCGGTATAGGAACGGGTAACATTATTGGGCTCCCAAACCATAGGCTGGCCGTTTTCTACGTAATTAATGGTTACCCGCTGGTCCCGGATACGATCGCAGGGAGCATAACCGTTATCCAGCGCCGTTAAATAAACAAAAGGCTTAAACGTAGAACCCGGCTGCCGGCGGGCTTGTTTCACGTGATCGTATTTGAAGAACTTGAAATTAATACCGCCTACCCAAGCTTTAATCTGACCAGTGAACGGGTCCATGCTCATCATGCCGGCGTGCAGGAAACGTTTGTAATACCGGAGCGAGTCCAGCGGAGTCATTTCCATGCTTATTTCCTGGTTGCCTTTCCAAGTGAAGACCTTCATGGGCCGCGGCGTATTCAGAAGTTCGTTTATTTTAGCTTCATCAGTGCCGTAAACCCGTTTTAATTTCTTGTAATATTCCGTACGTTTGATTTGATCTTGGATAAAATTCGGAATTTCTTTATCTTTCTCGTCTACCCACGGGTTTTTACCTTTCCAATGTTGGTCGAACTTACGTTGTAAGTTCTTCATTTTATCTTCTACGGCTTCTTCCGCCAGGGCTTGCATGCGCGAATCAATAGTGGTATAAATTTTCAGGCCGCTGGTATAAATATCATATTTTTCGAAACCGGCTTTTTCGTTTTCTTTCCGGCACCAGTCCTTTACAAACTCATTTACCGCGCCCCGGAAATAAGTAGCCGGACCTTCTATGTGGTTCTCTACGTGGTATTTAAGCGCAATCGGCACCGCCCGCAACGAATCGGCGGCCTGTTTGCTAATGATTTTGTATTTGGCCAATTTATCAATTACAAAGTTACGCTTGGTTAAAGCAGCTTGCGGATGAAATTTGGGGCTATACCGGGTAGGAGCATTTACCATGCCTACCAGCATAGCCGCTTCTTCTGTTTTCAGGCTATCTGGCGAGGTATCAAAAAAGGTTTTAGCCGCCACTTTTATCCCGTAAGCATTCGACCCAAACTCCACCGTGTTCAGGTACATGGTTAAAATTTCTTCTTTGGTATAATTGTTTTCTAAGCGGATAGCGGTAATCCACTCTTTGGTTTTGGCAATAATAGTGCTGATAACCGGAATGTAGCCCAAGGCGCCTTTGGTTTCTTCGCGACGGGTTTTGTACAGATTTTTGGCTAATTGTTGCGTTAAGGTACTACCACCCCGTTTGTCGCCGCGCGCCGTGTAATAGAAAATAGAACCTAAGGCTTTGGGATCAATGCCCGAATGTTCATAGAACCGGACATCTTCGGTAGCTACCAAGGCTTTTACCAGTATAGGCGATAATTTCTCGTATTTTACCGGGCTCCGGTTTTCATTGAAATATTTCCCGATCAGGATACCATCGGCAGTATACAACTCCGATGCCAGCTCCGTACTGGGGTTTTCAAGTTTTTCGGTACCGGGCGTATCGCCAAACAAAAAAAGAAAATTAATAGAAACGCAGAATATATAAATAAACAAACCCGCTATTCCTAAAATAAATAGCCGCCAAATGTTTTTTATAAGTGTTCTATAAGATGATATACGCTTGATTGGTTTCTCTTCGGACATGCCAGCAAACTAAAACCGGAGGGAGCTTAACCAAAATACCCCCTCCATACTTTTACAAATATACTTTATGGCTTTTACTTTAAAGTAACCACAACTAAATAAAAATGCTTTTTTGCCGTGGTAAATGGCTATTTAACCGGGATAATACTCCTAATTTCCCTTATCTTACCGGCAAATCTTTAAATCTAACGTCGGCAGGGCCGTAATATTGGAAAACGAGTAGCATGAAACGGTATCATTTATTTGAATTTGAAGACCAAAATTGGTTTCCGGATGTGCTCCGGAAAAACATGATGGACTTTCTGCGTTTTGCCATTAGTTTAACCCAAATTTACGATCCGGTTATTCCGCTGCTCGGACAAATTTTACCAAAAGACCAGCCACCGCATCTTTTGGATCTGGGCTCGGGCGGTGGAGGCGGTATTACGGGCGTACAGCAAAAACTAAGTGCGGCGCTCGGGCAAAAAGTACAGATAACCTTGAGCGATAAATTTCCGAATATAGCGGCGTTTGCGTTGCTAAAAGCCCAAACCAAAGGTGCGATTGATTACATAGCCGAGCCGGTAGATGCCACCGATGTTCCCGCCCATTTAAAGAACTGCCGCACTATTTTTTCGGCTTTTCACCATTTCCCACCGGCCCAAGCCCGGGCCATTCTGGCGGATGCCGCGCAAAAAGGCGTACCGATTGGGGTATTTGAAGGTGCGAGCAAAAGCTACTGGGAAATTGGCGTGGCGTTGTTTTTGTTCCCGTTTATTTTTCTCGTAGCAACGCCGTTTATCCGGCCCTGGCGTTTTAGCCGGCTTTTTTTCACCTACCTGGTGCCCCTTATTCCGCTGTTTACCATGTGGGATGGCAGCGTTTCGATCCTGCGGCTCTATACGCCCGAACATCTCCTACAATTAACTAAAGATATAAACGTGCCAAATTATACCTGGCAAGCCGGCCGGGTGAAACATAAAACCGGGGCTAAAGTTATTTACCTGATCGGGTATCCAAGTTAAAAATTATGAATTATGAATAGTTACAATACCTTTTAGATAAATCACAATAAAGATGAGACTTTTAAGAGTAATAATAAGAAATTGAGATATATTAAACTATACTTACTTATTTATTCCATCTGTTTATTTCTTATAATTATATCTAATAAAATTTATCCAACAGACCTTGCTGGACCTGGATTGGACTTATTAGTTTATCTTTTTGTGTTACTCTATAGTTTGTTTAATCTAGCAAAGAATTTATTTGAAATTCTGATTCAAAAGAAATCACATCAATACAAATTTATGACTCACGCTCTATGGTTAGCATTTATGATTGCTTTAATTTTAATTAATTGAAAGGAATATAAAGGATCTAAAATATCTAAAGATCATTAGAACAAATCTTAGTCGAAATACTATCAGCAAACTAAAATTTCAGTTATAAGATGTAAGTTCCTTTAATTAAAACTAAATCAATAATTTCAGAGCAGCATCATTTTAATTTTTACTAATGATTAAAAACTGTTTACTTAATTCTGTTCCCTGTTACCTGCCATGAAAGATGCGCTTAAATTAATGCGAATACCTTTTTCGGTATACCTCATGCCGATATTCTGGTTTGCGGTAAGTGCGGTGGCGGATGTAAATTGGGGCCGGGCAGTGACGGTTTTTCTCATTATTCATGTGCTGGTTTACCCGGCTAGTAATGGGTATAATTCTTATTTCGATAAAGACGAAGGCAGCATTGGCGGACTAAAAAATCCGCCTAAAGTAACCAAACATTTATTCCGGTTAGTAGTAATTTTCGATATGTTGGCGGTACTTGCGGCAACGCTGGTAAATATATATTTTGGCGGTTGTATATTACTTTACTTACTGGTTTCCAAGGCTTACAGCTACGATAAAATCCGCTTGAAAAAATACCCGTTGGTGAGTACCCTGGTGGTTATTCTTTTTCAGGGCGCTTTTACGTTTATCATGGTTCAGGTGGGTTTAGGCCTATCTTTTGCCCAGATAAGTACTTCTTTTAACCTTTTGTTAGCGGGCGTTAGTTCTTTATTTCTGTGTGGTTCTTACCCCATTACTCAAATTTACCAGCACCAGGAAGATGCAAAGCGCGGCGATAAGACCTTAAGTTTACTCCTCGGCATTCGGGGTACGTTACTATTTGCCGCTTTAAGTTTATTATTGGCCTCCACCCTCCTGCTGTTAACTTATTTGCAAATGCAGCAGTACTGGCGCATTATTTTCTTTTTAGGATGCACGGCGCCGGTAATTGTATTTTTTATCCGGTGGTTTCTGAAAGTTGAAAAAAATCCGGCCGAAGCAAATTTTGAGAATACTATGCGTATGAATAAAACTTCATCTGTTTGCCTCAGTGTGGCCTTTTTGCTCATGCTATTCGTTTCCTGATTTTTACTTCTGCCAAGCCTGGTATCCACTATAAACTTACCGTTAGCACCGATTAATTATATTCAACCGAACTTGTCTAGGAGGTATTTGTAAGCGAAAAAATCATATAAAAATCAAAATTAGTAGCAGTGGTAAAACAACTTTAAGAAAGAGGATTTTTCCTTATCTTGCGTACCAACCATCCGTATTTTGCCGGCCGTACTAAAAAGCAAATTTTGCCCGCAGTCATTCACCGGCTTTTTTCTGCCGCTTACAGATTTTTTAACTCCGGCTACCCGATCTCTATTTTCCTAAGCTGGTTTTGCCCGTAGATTTGAAGAAAAAATATTAACATGAATACGCCAACTAATCCTAACCAATCAAAATCCGGTAAAGTGTTTGCCGGCATGATTTTACTTATTGTCGGCACCTTGCTGTTGTTTCAACGCTTTGGCTTGATGTTTCCCCACTGGCTTTTTTCCTGGCCCATATTATTAATGGTAATAGGCTTGTTCCTGGGCGTTCGGCATAATTTCCGGAATCCAGCCTGGTTTATCCTTATGACTATTGGCGGCTTATTTTTGCTGGAGCGCATGATACCCAGTTTAAATGTCCGGGATTTTATCTGGCCCATCATCATCATTTTCTTAGGCATTTGGATGATATTCGGCAAAAATAATTACCGGCGTCGGCGCATTACCCATTACGAACCCGAACCGAATCCCGTTAGTCATCCGGATTACTACGCCGAACCGCCTTTGCCCATCGGTGGTTTAGAGCCCGAGCAAACTTATCCGTTTACCACCGATTATACGAATCGAATTAGTAACGAAGATTATTTGCAGGCTACTTCTATTCTGGGCGGGGTCAAAAAAATTATTGTGTCTAAAAATTTTCAGGGCGGTGATATTACTAATTTTATGGGCGGCTCCGAAATTAACCTGACGCAAGCGGATATTCACGGCCGGGTATTAATAGATATTACCCAATTAATGGGCGGTACCAAGTTAATTGTGCCGAGTAACTGGAATGTTGTTTCCGAAATGATTTCGATATTTGCTGGTCTCGACGACAAACGCCTGATTCAGCCGGGCAACTTTAACCCGGAAAAGGTGCTGATTATAAAAGGCACTTCCATTATGGGCGGGGTTGAAATCAGGAGTTATTAATAACTAAACGCGCATTCACCAGCACAATGGGCTTGTTTTTAAATACCTGTTTTAATAAAAGCGGCGCACAGTACCCAGAAAACTAATTTTGCAAATTCCCTGATTATTGAGTAAAACACGTTTCGTAGCCATAAAGAAGGCTTTTATTCAGAAGAAATCGTGTTAAAAACTTGTACCAATAGCAACGTAATATGATCCCGGTTATAAAACCTCAAGAATTAAAAAACCTGCAGCAAAACGAGAACCTGGTGCTTATAGACGTTCGGACAGGGCCAGACATAGCTGCCCAGTACGAGGCCAGGCACTTGCAAGGCGCTTTGTTTGCCGATCTGGAAACCGATTTGGCCCATAAAAAATCTGATGCGGCAAATGGTGGCCGGCATCCTTTACCCGATATTACTATTTTTGCGCAGTTCTTGGGCAAGCTGGGGATTGGTCCGGAAAGCATGGTTGTCGCTTACGACGATAAAAGCGGTGCCAATGCCGCCGCCCGGTTCTGGTGGATGTTAAAAGCGGCTGGCCACGAAAATGTAGCGGTTCTGGATGGCGGCCTGGCGGCTGCCGTTGCTGTTGGTTATCCCACCAACAACGGCCCGGAAACACCAACTCCGCGTTCGCCTTACCCGGTAAGTTCCTGGCAATTACCCTTAGCTACCATCGAAGAAGTAGAGCATGTAGCTCAGGATGCTGATTTTTTAGTGATTGATGTCCGGGATGCAGCCCGCTACCGGGGCGAAGTGGAACCAATAGATTTAATTGCCGGTCATATTCCCGGCGCCCGGAATATTCCTTTCACCAATAATCTAGATCCGGAAGGCTTCTATTTACCTGCGGATGAACTAAAACAAAAATATACCGCAGCCCTCGGCAGCCGCTCCGCCGAGCACGTAATGGTGCATTGCGGCTCGGGCGTAACGGCTTGCCACACCTTACTGGCCATAGATTATGCCGGCTTGCCTATGCCAAAGTTATACGTAGGTTCCTGGAGCGAATGGTCGCGCACGGCTCGCCCTATTGGCACCGGCGCGGAAGCTTAAAACTTAAGCTAAAGCTTTGCAGATGCTGTTATTCGGGCGTTAAATCCTAAATTCAAATAATATATTTATTCTCCTACTTTTAGCATTTAGTAGCCGGAGATTCGCTGAATAAATAGATCATAATATATTAGTATTGGCTTTAAAAACCGGGTGCTGCCTAAAACTGCTGCCGGTTTTTTGCCGGATCTGTCTCATAACTAATTAAAAAATAATCATTGGCTGGGTCGCTCTTTTTAACCGGGAAGTTTCTCTTTTTCTTTTGGGGAGGATGGGTGCTGTACGGCATCTTCCAGATGGCTTTGCTTTATTGGTTTGGTTTTTCGTGGCAAGTAGCGCTGCAGGATTCTTTTTTGAGTACGGTATTGCTGGCTATTGCGTGCTGGCTGGTTAGTAATAACTTGTATTTTTACCGTCCTAAACACAGCCGGTACATCTATGTTGGCTTTTTTTGCTTTATTTTGGCGGTGCTGTGGTTGGTTTTAATCCGGTATCTTTCGCCTTTCCTGCAAGGCATCGAAATGAGCTATATGCCTTTTCTTTTTAAATCGTTGCCCATCCGGTTTTTTACCGGTTTCTTATTAATTAGCTGGGTAGCCCTGATTAGTATATTATGGTATAGCCAACAAGACCAGATAGAAAGCGATAAGCGGCAGACCGATATTGAGAAACTAGCTCGGGAAGCCGAGCTTTTTAAATTACGTCAGCAACTACAGCCACACTTTTTATTTAACAGTCTCAACTCTATTAATTCGTTAATCGGGTCGCAACCCAAAGATGCCCGCAAAATGATTCAGCAATTATCGGATTTTCTACGGAGCACTTTAAAGAAAGAAGATCACCAGTGGGTAACGCTGGCCGAAGAAATACAGCACCTGGTTTTGTATTTGGATATTGAGAAAATGCGCTTTGGTCATCGACTCGAAACCAATATTACTTTTGATGAAGAAACCGCCGCGAAGAAACTACCGCCCATGCTGCTGCAACCGCTGGTAGAAAATGCCATTAAATTCGGATTATACGACACGACCGACGATGTTATTATTTCGATTAAGGCCAACGCTGTGGATAATATGTTGTGTATTTCCGTCCAGAATCCGTTCGATCCCCAAACGGCTTCGCCCCGCAAAGGCACCGGTTTTGGCCTAAACGGCGTGCGTCGGCGGCTATATTTATTGTTTGGCCGCCAGGATTTATTACAAACCCAAAATTTAACCGATAATATTTACACCACTACCATTCAAATTCCGCAAGCCTGATGAAAGCACTCTTGATTGATGACGAACCCTTAGCGCGTTCTTTAGTAAAAGAATACCTCGAAGAAACTTATCCGCAAATTCAGATTTTACAGGAATGCGGCGATGGTTTTGAAGGAGTAAAAGCTATTGCCCAACATCAGCCCGACCTGATTTTCCTGGATATTCAAATGCCTAAAATTAACGGTTTCGAAATGCTGGAACTCGTAGATAACCGCCCGGCCGTTATTTTTACGACAGCTTTCGATGAATACGCTATTCAGGCTTTCGAAGCCCACGCCATCGATTACCTGTTAAAACCTTTTAGTCAGGAACGGTTTAATAAAGCCGTGGATAAATGGCTACAGCAAAAAGATCTGGCGGATAATAAAAAAAATACCGCGGCCTTATTAGAAACTGTAGCTACTAACCTAGAGCGCCAGGAACGGATTGTCGTTAAAATCGGCAGTAAAATAAAAATTATTCCGGAACAGGATATTTTGTATTTAGAAGCCGATGGCGATTACGTGATGATTTATACGCCGGAAGGCCGCTACCTCAAAAACAAAACCATGCAGTATTTTGAGAATACCTTAGATGCGAAAAAGTTTCTGCGGGTTCACCGGTCCAGCATTTTGCAGTTAGCCCAAATAGTGCGGCTGGAGCCTTACGAAAAAGATTCGCACATTGCTATTTTAAAATCCGGTGCTCAAATTCCGGTTAGCCGGTCGGGCTACTCCAAACTACGGCAAGTATTGGGTATTTAATAGGCAACATAGAATGAAAAAGATTTAAATTGGTCGCTTTATTAAGTGTAATTACACACTACATTTAATAAAGCGACCAACCACCTTTCTAATATATTTAATAATATTTATATATTGCAGATAACCTGAATAACTCCGTTTATCCGCTAGTTATGGCTAATGAAAAAATAAAATCAATATGTCCTTTTCAACTTTTTCGCATTCCCTGATACCAAAAAGCCAGAATGACAACAATACTTGAGGAAAGAACTGAACTCAGCTTTTACACACAGTACAGTCAATTCTATATATGCGACAAAACCGCAGACATGGATAAGACAGATGAATTTTGGAGCGACGAAGCTTTTACAATGCGCCTAGCTGACCAGAATGGAGTCTTAGGGATTGGCACAGAATGCTATGGTCCAGTCAAAGGGGAAATTAATTTTCTCTGTCAAAGTCCTACGACAGTAGAGTTTGCCGACTTTGACCATGTAGTTGAAGGAGACTTGGAAATTAGCTCGGGTATCCTTCAAATACAAGACTGCCCGAACGGAGCAGTGGAGTTTGAAAAAGAACTCCCCCTTGGAAATTATAGAGTAAGAATTTACTCTATTAACTTGGGAAGTGTGGACGGCGATGAAGGTAATGACTACTACAGAATTGAGGTTTGGAGAGGACAACCTTTAGGCAAAAAACTGCTAAAGGAGTATAAAAATCATTAGCCATAATAAGGTGCATAAGCCATGCTACGGCCGACGGCCTAACACGTCTCATGCACGAGACCGTAATATAATATTAGTAAATCAAATCACTTTATCTCCTTGCGTGTAAATGAGTATGGTTACCTAATCTCTTTATAAAAATAAAAAAAAAGTCCTGCTTTATCACAAAAGCAGGACTTTTATCGAATATCGAACCTCGAATATCCAGTTTAGCTATTCATCGAAATTAAAAACTCATCGTTACTCTTCGTGCCTTTCATGCGATCTTTCAGGAATTCCATCGCTTCAATGGAGTTCATATCCGACATAAACTTCCGCAAAATCCAAACGCGGTTTAATTCGTCTTTGTCCATGAGCAAGTCTTCGCGGCGGGTTCCGGAAGCAGGCACGTCAATAGCCGGGTAAATCCGACGATTCGCCAATTTCCGATCGAGCTGCAATTCCATGTTACCGGTACCTTTAAATTCTTCAAAAATTACCTCGTCCATTTTCGATCCGGTATCAATTAACGCTGTGGCAATAATGGTTAAGGAACCGCCATTTTCCACGTTCCGGGCTGCCCCGAAGAAACGCTTGGGCTTGTGCAAAGCATTGGCATCGACCCCACCCGATAATATTTTACCGGAGCTTGGTACCACGGTGTTGTAAGCTCGGGCCAAACGCGTAATCGAATCTAACAAGATAACCACATCGTGGCCGCACTCTACCATACGTTTAGCTTTATCCAATACAATGCTCGAAATTTTCACGTGCCGCTCGGCGGTTTCATCAAAAGTAGAAGCAATTACTTCGGCTTTTACGTTCCGCGACATATCCGTTACCTCTTCCGGCCGCTCGTCAATCAGCAAAATCATCAGATAAACTTCCGGGTGATTTTCGGAGATGGCGTTGGCAATTTCTTGTAACAAAACGGTTTTACCGGTCTTCGGCTGGGCTACAATCATGCCCCGCTGTCCTTTCCCAATCGGCGCAAATAAATCCAGAATCCGGGTAGATAAAAGCGAAGATTTGGTGCTTAGATTTAAGCGTTGCTCCGGGAACAGCGGGGTTAAATGCTGAAACGGAATCCGGTCGCGAATTTCCTCCGTCGTCCGGCCGTTTACCGATTCTACTTTTAACAAAGCAAAGTACTTCTCGCCTTCTTTCGGTGGCCGAATTTGACCTTTTACTGTATCGCCGGTTTTTAAAGCAAATAATTTTATCTGCGAGGGTGATACATATATATCATCCGGACTGGCCAGGTAATTATAGTAAGTAGAACGCAAAAAGCCGTAACCGTCCTGCATTAACTCCAGTACGCCTTCATTTATAATTACGCCGTCGAATTCCTTAAAAGTAGCGGCATTGGGGCCACCATTTCCTTGGTTATTTCCAGGCGTATTGTTTTGCCCTTGCGGCGGATTAGGCCGGCGCTGCTGAAAGTTTTGGTCGTTGTTGCGGTTTTGCTGCGGCTCCCGGGGGACCTGATTTTGGTTTTCCCGCACGGGCGGCGTTTCCCGAACCGGGGGGGTTTCCCGTACAGGCGGCGTTTCGCGTACCGGCTGATTTTCGCGAGTTGGTTGATTCGGTTGATTCTCCCGGAGTGCCTGCGGTTGTGCGGTTTCGCGGGGTTGGTTTTCCCGCGACTCGCGGGGCTCGCGGATTTCTTGTGGTTCACGGGGGCGTTGCTCGCGGTTTTGCGGTTCCCGGTTAGGTGTTTCGCGGTTGTTTTCGCGGGGCGTAAACTCTCGCGGCGGTCTTACTTCGGCTGGTGCTGGTGCTGGTGCTGGCGCCGGAGCAACGGTAGCAACAACCGGGGC
>Ga0210040_10006380_pt1 | contig 14705 bp, 17 predicted proteins | sample CryGeyCG12114_NA_FD_185462 | JGI IMG/M metagenome (GOLD analysis project Ga0210040, IMG submission 185462) | Groundwater microbial communities from aquifer - Crystal Geyser CG19_WC_8/21/14_NA (SPAdes) (version 2) | ecosystem: Environmental > Aquatic > Deep subsurface > Groundwater | place: USA... | reverse complement strand
CAAAAGATTGGAGTAAGCAGGCAGTTAAATTGTCAGGGCGAAAACTAAAAGCTGTGAAGGTTATTTGCTGCTTTCTTACATGAATGTTTATTGAACTTTTTGGCATTTAGATAAGATCAATGGGAGGTTAATACGAAGTGTGATTTTAGTAGTGTTGTTGTATGTAATTAGTTAGTTGTCAGTTTTCTTTGTTTCAATGAAAATGAAGGATGATTTTGTTTGTTTGCAGACTCAGGCTCCGAAAAAGGTTTTTATTCATCGCGATGAGACTGGAGAATTTGGATTCACTCTTAGGCATTTCATTAAGTACCCTCCATCTCATTCAGTAAGTGATGTTTACAACTGGTTTTGAGTGAGAATTTTTCATTAAGTTATGGATTTCATGTGCTGTGTTGTTGTATGGCAGGAGTTGGAATATTTTCATGAAACCCAATATGGAGCCAATGATGAAGGATATTCTAGTGGAAGCAGAATAAAACAGAGAAAGATTCCCCAGTCTGAGTCTGTGGACACAATTTTCATACTCAGTGTTGATGAAAATGGACCTGCTTGTACTGCAGGATTAGTTAAAGGTTTGTAACCATTTGGTTTGTTTTATTGTTTTGAATTCTTTCAGTTTGAAGACATCGAGTGTGTGAAGCCTTCAGCTTTGTACTGGTTATGAAACTAGAATTCTATATGGTTGGTTTGAATAAACCGTTGTTTAGATTGATTTGATTGACAATCTTTTTATTTCAATTTGTTTTCCTTGTATTTGTTTTCGTATTACAGAAGTTAAGCGTTCAATCCCAATTAAAAAATAAATATTTAGCACGAATGATTGATTTAATTTCTATTTGTTAGAGTATTATTTTGTTTTCTTAAGTATTTGGTATCCTCATACACATTAATTATTTTTTTATTTTTTTTTTTTCGTTTTGCTTTCTCTCATCCTTGGCGTGTTTGCGTGATTTGATTGACTGACTACTACAAAACGACTCCATGTCCATGCACAAACCACACGCACATGCAAAATATCACACATTCGATCCAAATCATGTTTGTGACACGCGACAGGTGATCGCATTATCTCTGTCAATAATCAAAGCGTGCTCAAAGCGAAATATGCTGAAGTAGTGAACAGGATCCAACGCACGCCAGAATGGCTTACATTAGAAGTCATTCCTAAACAACATGATACTCTACAAGTGGTAAGAAGTCCCTTTTTAGTTATATGATTTTTTTTAATTGCTTGCTTTCAGATTTTATGTTGGTCGTTGGTGTGTTTTGTTGACATTTCTTTTCTTTGATTTTTGCCGTTTTTGCTTTTTACTCACATTCACCTTGCAGATTTGCTTGATTTAAACCTTCTGAATGACTGAAAGCGAAGTGTTATTTATTTCTATGTGGTATGTCTAAGTCTTGGACGATAAGACTAATAAAAATTCATGACAAAATCATGATAAAAATTCTGGAACTATCATCTGTTGTACTACTTTATATTTCTTCCTGGTAGTAATCAATGTCTATGTCAATCCGCAGTTAAGTTTCTTTAAAGCATTGTATCCATATTGTCAACACTGTATTTGCCTCACAGGTTTTTGAAGATGATGCATACCGACCAGAGACAAACAAAAGAATCACCCGTAAGCAAGCAGAACCTTTAAGACGCTCCATCACCCAACGCGTGAAACCTTCACAACCCCTGTCGCAATCTCATCATAGTAGCGGCGACTTGTGCCATTTACAGGCACAACCTTACCAATCTGTATATCGTCCATCGCAAGGTCAGATCAGTTACTATCAGAATCCATCGAATAATCTTGGGGCTGTCAGTCAGTTCTCGTACTACCCTGGCAGTGTGGATCGCAGCTACTTGCAAAGAGAATTGACCACAGAAGAGCCCATATACTTTGATTCATTAACCATGAATTCGGGCAATAGCGCTCGTCAGCCCTTGTCGCAGAACATTATGGGGTCGTCTGCTACGTCTGCACATTCCCGGTATTTAACAAATGCATGCCCAGCTCCATATACTCGATCGAAAGTGGAATGGTCCCATATCAACAGTAGTCCTAGTCCTAAAACGGAGTGGTCTACCCCTCGTACGAAAATGTCCAATCCACAGGCCTACTATCCTTTCAAGAAGACGCATCAATTCCAATCAGTGATAGAGCCTGCTCGGGACCCTAATTATTCGTCTCAGCATAGGATGCAACCTCAGCAGTTTCATTCGTTTGACAGTTCTCAGTATGCCAGTGCACATATGGGAGAAGGCAGTACCCGATTACGTTCAGAAAGTCTTGACCATATTAATGGGAGTGGCCCAGTGACCAGGGCTGCACCTAGTGGGATGGTAGTGTCCATGACTACAAGAACAGAAGTGCCCCGTCTTACTTCGCCCCCCAGTCTTTCTCAAGGGGTGACTTGTTCTGGAGGCTCTGTAGAAGCTAGTAACAGTGACCCTCAGTTGGACAAGATAAAGAAGAGTTTTGAACAAAAGGAAGCTTTTCTCAAGCGACCGTTGCCAAAGATTGAGAATTATCCTAAAGTATTGTATGCCCAACCTCAGAAAGTTGAGTACGATTGGCCACCCAAGCAACCGGGAGCTAGTGTAATTAAGAAAGTGTTGAGTAGTTCTGAACCGGACGGAAATAAGTATATGCATTGTCCCCAGCAGGATCCGGAGAGTGAGAATGTTTGTTCCAAAGAGCAGTTGAGTGGTAGCAATAGTATTAGTAGTCCGATTATGGAAATAACTGGAAAAAGTGTAATGACGCCTATCGGGAGTTCGAAACCACACTGTGATCCTCCACCAGGGTGGAAACCTAATGTGAGGGAGGTGAACCAAGGAGAAGAGGAAGACGAGGATTTGGAGCCTCTTCCGGGGGATAATCAGAGATTGCGAGGTATGACCGTTCAATTGTTTTCGAATGTACAGGGTGTAGGTTAGCGGTTGCATTGTTAGTACTCCCTACTAGTATTTACTACACTATGGGTACCCATATAACCTCTAATGTCATATTTCAAATTATTTTAAAGCCTCTCATTATATCTACTTACTGTAGTATATTGTTGCTTTGGAGGTAATCGGTACGTAGTCAGTGTAGGTTCGACAGTTTTTAAATTCAAATTTAACAACTCAGGTTATTATACTGTCACACTTTGCATTGTTAAAAATTTAAATCTTTGATTAGAAATGCCAGTAAATAAGGTTTTTAGCCGGATGTTTTTACTAAAACTACAACTACGAAAAGATTTTACTTTGCCTTCTGTAGAGCAAAAATACAAAGAGTTTGTATTGTCTAGATGAACCCGCTTTGGTGATGGTATCGTAAAATATTTACATTCTGCCGCAAAATTTACGGTGGCAGGATCAGTTTGCATTCGCAATTTTTAATTTGGCCTATGTATTTGTTATTTATTATTTAATTATTCCTATATTTGCATTTTACATTGCCACTGCAAACAACCTTGCTGCAATCTGCAATTCAGTGTTTTTATTTGTCATTATTTGATTATTTGTTAAGTCCGCCATCTTTATTCTGTACTATGTTACTATTATCTATATTTTTTGTAAAAACTTTTTTTTGCCTCCTTCAAAAAAGCATTAAGTTATGCTTCACCACCATGGGGACCTGAGAATATCCGGTTAACAGCAGAAGAACGTGAACAAATGGAGAAGGGGAAGGAAAACTTGCGAAACATGATGATGATGAGTAGTGGTCGTAGTGGTGGCCACAACAGAGCCTTGCTCAATCTAAATGCTAACAACAAGATGGGTGGTATTGGTGGTGGTGATGGTGGTAGTAGTAATCACATGGGTGGGAAAAAATCAGCCACTTTGAGTTCATCGAGACCAAGTTATTTGGTCCTTCCGGGAACTCTGAATACTCAGCATCTAGAGTCTCATACAAATGTGAATCGCGCACAATTCCTTCATCCAAATCATCAATATGTACCTAGTCCTTGTGCAACAAACTCGGGTCATTATTTTTATTTATTTATTATTTATTTATGTTGATTTACGTTGTTTGTATCTATAGTCTTTTCCCTATTCTTCGTGTCCAAGTTTTTAAGGAAATGAGGAGACTGTATTTTATTCTCCGGACCATAATTTGTTCAAATTTATTGATCTTTATGTGAATTGTCAAATTTTGAGTTCTTTAAAGTGACTTATAATACTGGTCAACAAAAATATTTTTTATTTGACTGAAAGATGGTGGATTTTCAATGCCCTGTTTTTGTATCATCTCAGTCTTTTCCATTTTCTCTTCACAATGGGCTTTTATTATTCCACCAAAGTTTATGAATTGTGAGATTCTCAATAGACCAGCAAGTTATGTACGTGTGTACGTCCGTACAATGCAGTCCTTTTCTTTTTCTTATGTATCTTTTACTTGTGCTACCTATAATATCTACCTTACATACCTTATGTGTAGCCATGCACGTGTAAATAATTCTTCCGTATTGTCATCACCTGTTGTCGCCCTCATTAATTAAGATGTCACCTACTGCTTATGAATGCTATACTATTCAATCAGGAGTTTGTATTATGCTCTTGTGTCATTTCTAAATCAGCTGTACTCAATGATAGTTTCCAATCCGCTATGTTGAATTAGTTGAATAGAATCCTTTCATTTTTCAATGCACTGTTATTATTGCATGCCAGAGTGCTTGTGAACAATATTTGATCACTTCAGTATTATGACTACCTGTGTCTCTGTAGCTAGTTAGTTAGCCTGTATTGTTGTTCATATGCCTTGTGTGATAATAAGGATGACTTGCTAGTTTTGATGATGCATGATGAACGACTTACTGATAATGGTATTAACTATGTTTTACAGACACCTCACCTGTGATAATGAGAGAGAAGAGAGATACGGATATAGGTTCGTGAAAAATAATAGTGTATAGAGTGTTTATGTTTTTTTTTTCAGAGTACCTGCTAACGTACTGTAACTATTTTTTTACAGTGAGACGTGAGTCATATCAAAATGCAGTGAAAGCATCAGCAGATGGAATCCATGGGGAAAAGATTTCTAGTCCCAGATCACCATCGAGCAAACAAAGGTGAATTTTGGAGGTTGATGTAATGATCCCAAATAAATCTAAAATATAATGTTGAGGGGATTTAGTAATGGAAACTTGAAATCTGTTTGCTGCTAATTTTGGTTGATCCCAAACAAAATTGACTTTCTCTATCAAAATAATTTATTGAAATTTTGAAAGTTAGCAAAAGAATTTTACATCCTTTGAATTTATGAAAGAGGAACAAGCTGAAACTTATCACGCAGTTCCATTGCTATATTCTATAACTATTCATGTTGATATGAATGCCAATGAGTGTGTATGGGAGAGGAAATACAATGAATATTACATTTATTGAGTTGAGCATGTATTTACGATTTCTCGGTATTCATCTTTGTCTACTTGAGATGGAATGAATGACTATACTGTATATGAATGAATTGAGATTGCTAGATTCACTATTGATTATGCTGATTCGCCTAGTCACAGTATGAGATTAGCCACCAGTACTGGTGATTTGAATTCCTAATTGAATCATGATGTTGCTGATGTGTTATCTGTGCCGTGTACTACAGGATGTTTATACAGTAGGCTCATGGTATGCACTTTTGTCTACCTGGATTGCAGTTTCTTTCACATTCAGTCAGTTAGTATGGTAATGGAATGGTAATGGGAGAGGAAAAATGTGAGGAATGCATTATGTGTGTGCAGCACGAGATAGTTAGTTAGTTTTTCCTAATTGTATGGATGTCATGTGTATGTATGCACTGTGGTAAACTAACTAACATGATTGAGTGGACTGGATACATTCCGTAAATCCTAGAATAAGATCAGAGAGGATGGGATAGTTTTTTATAGGTACTGTTTTTTAAAGTTGGAAAATATAGGAAAAGAATGATTATGCGATAGACAAGAATGTAAATTTGTAAATGTGTTTATTTAAATATGTGCTTGCTATGTGTATGTACTCAAAGTTTCGAGCACATGGTAATAAGTGGAGGAGGTAAAGCGGATACAAGTTCAAGACGTCGAAGTGTTGCTCAAATATCTGCAGAATTTTTCGGCCGAAAAGGTCAAATTATGCGACTAAGACAATTCTTTGAAGATTGGGATCGTTCGCCTCCCCATGAATCTTCTTCCTCTACAAAAATTACAATCTCTAGGTCGGCAAAAATTATTTCACATGCAAATTCTGTTTTAGTCGTTCAGTTTGTCTTTGTAGGAGCAAGTAACTCATAGTAGTAGTGTGAGCTCATGCAATTTTGCCATTTTTTTCTACTTTTGATGTTGAGATCCGATTCAATCTGTCGTGGAATTTAATTTTTTCTTGTTTTCGCTGTTTGTGTTACTTTATTAGGTAATAATACTCTAGTTTGGCGTCATTCTTTAGAAACGGTATTCCCTATAGTCTTAAATAGATTTGATTTGTGCGTGTGTTGTTTATTTTTGGTTCATGATTGGTTAATGACTTTAATTGGTTTAGTATTTCATATGATTTGTATAATAAAGTAATGGGTTATGTTGAGTTTTTGTTGATTGGTTTGTATTAACAATTAGTTAGAAGAAAGGGCAGAATGAAATTTATAAGTTTGATTTTTATATTTGCAGTCCAACCTCAGAGTTCAAACAAAATGGTTCCTTCCATTCGGATATCAAAACTCCTGATCGCACCGAAATAGTCAAAGATGGATTGATAACTTTTAAGCTTAAGCAGCAAACTTCTGATAAGGTAATTTTTGTCGCTAAAAATGTATTTGAGTGAATATTGGATATGGAAATGAATGATTTTTTCTTTGGTTTGCAGAAAGGAGCCATGCGTTCTTGGCAGAATTCGTGGGCCCAGCTCCGGAAGAGTGGGAATATGTATTTCTCAAAAGTTTCGCTTTCTCACAGCGAAGTTTCGGGGGTGGAAGATTTAATACACACCATGAATGTACGAGATATGATTGTGGAGACTGCCGAAGACTACTTATCTAAGCGTAAAAATGTGCTTCGTCTCAAATCCTTAGAGTCATCAGGCTCACAAGAAGTCTTAATACAGACAAAAACTCAGGTTGAGATGAACGATTGGATCTCACAGATTAAGACTTGTAGTAGTATAGAGCATCCCGCTAGCAGTTGCGACAGCAGTAAGATATTATTATTATTATTGGGAATGGGAAGGTTTAATTTGAATTAAATCAGTATGGTAACATATTTGATTGGTTTCAACAGAACAATCTCAGTACCTAAGTCCAAGTGATCCAACACTGAATGCACTTGGAACGCCAGTAGCACCGGCCACAAGTCCTAAGACGAAGACGTGGAAAGTAAAAGTAGCCAAACAGTGGAAAAAGATACACAAAGGAACCGGAGAAAATGAATCTAAAGGGACTAGTAGTCCTCATGTTGTAGCCCCTGTGGCAGAAAAACCATTTAGCATTTGTCTCAAGGATTTCCCTGGAGGCGAATCTAATCCTTTTGTACCGCGCATCTTAGAATACGGAATTAACCTTGTGGAAACCAAAGGGATTGAGCAACAGGGTCTATATAGGATTCCGGGAAATCGAGCTACCGTTTCAGCTTTGTTTGAGCAATTGGCTCAGGAGAAGGTTCCATGTCCTGAAGAGGTTAATTTCGCTCTTAGCAAAAGAATATAGTTAAATTATAATGAAGCTCGGTTTTTTAATTCTGTTTTGTTTTGGCTGTAGGATCCAAGATGGTTGGATGTAAACGTTGTAGCCAGCTTAATGAAATCTTTTTTGCGACGCCTTCCTGACCCATTGTTAACGGATGAATTATATGGAGCTTTCATACAAGCTGGAGATGAGCCTGAGGACGAAAAATGTGCAGAAAAATTGAGAACTCTACTGGGCAAATTAGAAGATCATAGCTACGAAACTCTTAGAATAGTCATTAGTCATTTACAGAAAGTAGCTTCCCATGGGGAAAAGAATAGAATGGATGCTCGCAATCTCGCTATTGTATTTGGGCCTACAATTGTTCGGACTGCTGACGGAGGCTATGCTAGTCTTGTTTTTGATATGAAGAATCAGTGCAAGATTGTAGAGTTTTTAATTTTACATGTAAGTTGGCTGTAAAGAATGAAAAATGGGTTTGTGCAATGAATTAATGTAGCACAAGTGAAGGATCACAAAAAATATGGGGCAAAGACAACTTAATACAATAGAAAACAAGGAGGAGAAAGTCGTTGGAGAAAGACAATTTTTTTCTTCAAAACGTTTTTATTGACATTGTTGGTGTCTAAACTGTAACTTTGGAATGTTTTTATTATCAAGTAAATAATTCTAAATAGAATGGCAAACATTTGATATTGAAGACTGAAAAATAGAACGGTCCTATAAGCCCTGGTTAGGCTAAAAATTATCTTTTTGACCTCCAAAATTTTATTGACGTCACAGATTTAAGCAAATATTTTGTAACTTCTACTTGTAATTTATCAAATGCCAGTATCATATGTTGAAAATTCTTTATTCATTTTGAAAAATATTTGACTTTGACCTCTTTTCTATTGATTTCGGTGATATTTCTTTCTTCATATTAATTTGCTGATCATTTGATAAACCTATTGTTCGATTGATGTACTCATTTATTTTGCAATTGACACACATACCAAAGCTCTCTTTGCTCAAGGTTTCCTAGATTCTTACTCATTTTACAATAAAGTTTTAATTAATCTCTACCTTTTTAACCTTTTTTCAGGCTCATGAGTTATTTGTAGCAAGATGGCCTAAACCTAGTTTACCACAGCCTAAAAAAACAGGTTAGATATTATGAAAAGTAGTATTATCCAATAGGATTTAATGATATTGAAAACTGTGTAACTTATCTTTATCTCGTTTGTTGTTTTTCAGAGCTTGCAGCTATTTTGAGAAGTCGAGCAGAACAGAAAAAGGTCTCTTCTCCGGACGACAGTAAAGTTTTTACGCCTCAGGAAAAAAGACAAGGAGCTTATTATTCTTCTGGGGATGAGTTCTCTCCTAGAGAAAGTACATCTTCCATGGGTTGTCGAACAACTCCTTTCTCCAGTAATTATACTACTTCTTCCACTGGAAAATTTAGGCCACCTTCAGAACAAGACATTTCCGATGCCAAAGAAGATATGGAACGTGATGATGATTTAGATTTCATCGCTGACAATCCTAGTGGTACTTATGTCTTTTTTAACGATTTATCATGCTGAATGGCGGACCTTCAATCTTTCCTTATCAATGAGTGAAAGCTAAAAATAACGCGTCCCTTTCAATTTTTACATCCAAACATAATTTGCATTTTCTATTTTTTTTTCTCTGTGAACGATGATAAAAACTTCTCCTAAACTTTACAGTCGTAAACCCGAGTACTATGCTTAATCCTCAATTTTCTATTCTTGCCTTGGAAAACGGCAGAAAAACCTTTTTCTAACCAAAATGTCCTCCTGTATTTTTTTACAGCAATCGTAAAACTGAGAGATAAACTGCCCCCACTGAGTGCTTGGCAACTTAGCAATAGTAGTCTCAACAGTTTGCCCATGAATGGAAGCACTGGAGCGAGAAGTCCACCACTGATTCCTCGAGTTGGCAACTCAACGCCACGACCTTTTTCCCCGACCTCAAAACAACTGCCCCCTCCGTCATCTCGTCCGGTCAAGTCACTTGGGTCAACTTCTTCACCTTTGCTCAAACGCTATGGATCGTCAGAAAGATTCACGACGAGTGGTGGATACAGTAGCCCTGGAGAAACCAATCATCAGCATGAACATGGCACTTTAGAGGAGCACCCTGAAAGACTATTGTTCGCGGATGGAGATGTTAGCAAGCAGCTTAGTTTTTCATTGGATTCATTAAATAAAGTAAATGGAAGCATTCCATCGGCAGATATGGCGTCACCCAGGTCTTCAGATGGTAAGAATGCGTATTTTTATAATTTGAAGGATTTGGGAGGGGAAAATGAAAATGTAGGATTGATAGATTTATGTTCTTGGAGGTATTTGAGAATAAGGGCATTGATTTGTTGAGTGTTTTGACTTGACGATATTTTTAGGAGATTCCGTTGGCCATATGTGTTTATGGGGTTCACGGTCAGTACGCCGAAAACAAAAATGCCGAGTCCTTAAGGGCGTGGAAATCACGCCGAAACGTCCAAAAACCTAACCTAACTAAACGTAGTCCATTTGGGTTTCGGTGTTTTTTCCTCGGCGTTTTTTCTTCGGCGTAAAAGTTTTCGGCAAACGGTGCGGACACGGTTTAAGGGGTGATGTGGATTATGTGGTGTGGGAGGATTTTATTTGCAATTTTAGTTAAAGTTGAACTGGTTTGCAGTAAGTTCATGGAGTTACAGAATTTATGTATGGTTATTATTATTATTTTTGAGATGACGGAAAATTGCATAGTTTAGTTTAAGCAGAAAAAAACGTGCTAGAATGTACATTGCGCTGACTTAAAAATGCAGTATTTTTAGAATATTTGAATTTCTTAGTAGATTTGTCCAAGAATAGCGCGTGGTCATCAAACATTGCATTGTTTTTTTACCCCATCTCATGCACTGGTCAATTTGCTGACTGAGTGAATTGGGAAAAAAATGTTAGGGGTGGTGACAGTAAATAGTTAGATTATACCACTGGTGCATTATTTTGATTACCATTGAACTTCCCAACGGCTCAGAGTAGTTCAACATGATATATCTTATTGCGACTGTGAAAATGAAGATTAAGCAGTTCCCAGGCCTAAGAAATGTAAAAATGATGCCATCTGAGAAATTGTGTAAACAACCCTGACATTTGTGATGACACAGCTTACACTCGAAAGACGTTGGCAATACATTAAATGTCGACAAAACTCGTTATTTTGTCATTTGGTGCCAGCGAAATCTATGATACATTTCATGTGATATTGCACTTGAATTTCGTTTGATCGATTCCCTCTCTTTTTTCAAGTGGGCACTGTGAAATATCCTTGAGAGAGAAAGATTTGATTAAATTGTTGCAAGCTTTAGTCAACTTTCTCTGGTGGGGATCCACAAAAGACTCTCATTACTGTATAATTTATCCTGTACATGTTATCTTTTTTGTTCAACTTGTCAACCTCATTCATTTCACACAGTTTGGGGTCTCGGGAGAAAAGTATGGTACGCCAGTTTCCGTCATCGAACTTCTTAGCGCAACCTTGTTGTTGACACTAAACTATGTAAGGATCACACAACACGTCCATCGAGTGATTGTGTGTCTCCGATATTTCATAGCAGACAAGGTTAGACAATGTGTGTGTGTGCGAGCTCATTACTCAACTCTTGTGGTGTGACACTTTCCCCTCATTTATTTTCTCATTGAATGCAGCACGCATTGTTACTCACTAACCAAAACAGTAGAAGGTATTGATTTTTTGTTTGTCTGTGCTATTTTGAGTGACAAGGTAACAACAAAAAGCGTGTCAAAAGAGTTGCCTACTGGTAGCGTTAACTAAACTCTGGGTGATATTGATTGATTTTTGGGTTGCTAACAATGAAGTGGCGATGCGACAATTTCCAAGTAGTGTTTTTCGCTAACACGATTATAATTTGCGGGTTTTCTTTTCTGTTCACAGGAAATGACTTGGTGACGTCTCTGGAGCGTAGATATACCGAGATGATCGCCAACTATAGATCGAACAAAACGGGGGAAAATGAGAGTCCACCGGATTCAGAAAATAGTAGTACCAGTACTGAAAATCCAAATGGTAATGGTCAAGTTTTTGAATTTGGGGACAAGTCCAGTAGCCAGAATGAAAGGGCCGAATCAGCCGTGACCAAAAAATGTATCAGTAGTGATGGGGGTGGGGACCATGAAAGTAGTAGTGGTGAAAGTGAACCATGTGATCTCAATAATAGCAAATCTTGTGAAGCCAACAACAACAATAATAATAATCATCATCGTAATAATAGTAGTGATAGTCACCATAAGGTTAAGGGCACTAGTGGTGGTGGCAGTGGTAATGTGAACAAGAAAAAGAAAAACTCTAAATGCCGGCGAACTCGGTCCATGATTGATCGGAAAGATGTATTCCATTTTGATCTGGGGGATAAAACTAGTGCTGAAGTCACTGTCATTGATCTCACCAATAGTTCTACTTCACCCATTGTAAGTGTCCCCATCTTTTTGAACATGCCTGTGTTGCTTGTCAGTTAGTAGTCCTCGCACAAGTAGTGAGTTATGTAGGCTGTATAACTGCTGATAACTACTCATGTATGGGTAAACTTGGGATCAAGTTGTTAGTAGTATGAGAAGCCAGAAGCATCCCACGGATTTAAAGGGTAGACTCTCATGTTTTTTGTTAGTGGTAAACGGGAAGGATTTGTGGAGAACCAATTTATAGGAATAGAATTACAACGGGGTTCAATTCATAGGGATCAATGGGAGATTGGATTTATTTATTGCTTTTAAATTGTTGCTTTTGAACTATACACTGTACAGGTTAACTGGTGGAAATATTATTATTTTTGGGAACAAAAAATAGGAGATTGATCAAAATTTGTAGTTTGAATTTTTACAAGACTGTACAAAGTTTTGGTGGCTTCTTGTCTTGCTTTTTGGTATGTTAAATCGTTGGGGAATTATTCCAGCAAAGTTATATTTTCTTGGAGAACGCATAAGATTTGAATACATTGGGTGTATTTTGTATTCACCTCCTGGTATGTTATTACAGAAAGGTGGGATTGGCATGACTAAGGAGGTGAAAACGCGAAAAAATCGACTGAAAAAGAAGCAATGTGAACGGCGTCACTCCCTGTGTGGCACAAAGGACAGTATGATTACTCGTCTTCTGCGTCAACAGGAGGAACTCGAGGATGATGAGGAGGGAAGAAGACGACCTAAACGGAGTGATGAGGACGATGATGAGGATGAGTTGTCTACGAGTCCAGGACTTCCCATCTCCTCATCAAAGAGCAGTAAACGGCAAATTGCAATCTTTAGTCAGGATAGTAAAGCTCTGGACAAAGTCATGTGCAAGTTAACCCATATGGTAGAATCTCGTGTGTAGAATGCTTATGTATACGACGGTGGAATAATGACAAATGACCATTTGGAGCTTTTATAGAAACTCAGTCAGTCAGTTAGTTTGATATGGTCACTGTTTGGGGTTCGAATGAATATTTTTAGGGTTTATCTTGGACTCTTTACGACCCTGTTTAATTAGGTATATGAGAAGTTGCTAATCACATCACAAGGTAAAAGCTCCAGTTAGTTAGTTTATATACTATTTACTATATTATATATGATTGGAGCCCGTTTTTTGCACCATCACTTATTCTCATTTGAAGTTTATACTGCCCTGTGAACCGTAATGATATAGGACTGTAATGATAGGAAGAAATATGAGCGTTTTCTCAGCTTGTTAGTTAGCCAAGGATTCGGAGACTTAGTGAGTAATAATCATGTAATAGTAATAATGTATGCAAATCATGCAACGTCCTTTGAGCACGCATTCAATAACCGAGTCAAGTCACACTGTCTAATTCGTGGGTCCGGATTAATTCTGATTACTATTCCCATTAGTTGTAATGTTTGCACGTTTTTTCCCCATACTTTTCTCGTTATTAATAATGTGGGTTGCAAATCTATTTCCGTGAGGATAATATGTCATTTGTGAGTCAGGAATTGTTTGTTTTTTTGTGACCCCATGTTGATTGATCATTTTTGTTGGGGGTTGGATTCGATTTATGGTGGTATTGTTCTCTGTGGTGGTAGATTATGCAAAAAAAGGACACATTTTTTATGGGCAAGTAGAGAGAAAGTAAAAGGTGAATTTATTCCGGCAATTCCCTTTTTACTATGCACACAAAGTGTTGTCAATATGGTGGTGTGAATAAAAAATACCTGGCAGTGTCACCTTTATGTTTACACAAGTACGTTGGTATACAATGGCTTTCTGTCCCCTTTTTTGTTCACAGCCCTTTTTTGGCATTAATAAAGTTATTTAGTACGTAACGATGATTATACGGCAAATTCTTCGGGATGAGACTTTTTTTGTGATTTTGGTGATATTCAATATTATTATGTTGGTATTATTGTTATGAACATGATTACAGCTGGTTTAGGCTAGAGTATATAAAGATACATTTTTAAAAGGATTGGATTCTTATGATGACTATTATCGTTGTTGTTGTTATAAGGTTTTTTAGCCTCAAGTCTGTGATTTTTTGTTCTCCTTTTCCCCTTGTTATAGTTTTTACTTAGGAGGAGCCAGTATGCATTTAATATAGGGAACGTGGTGAAAGTAGCATGAGTGTTTTTTTTCCTGAGCAATGTTTTTTCGCTAGTGTTTTAGTGAAAAAGGGATCACAAAGTAAATATTAATAGTTCGTACCTTCTTACCTGCACTTGTACTAACGGCAACGGAACTGTGTCATTTTTTGCAGATAATGAAAAATGTAGAAGTAAGTATACTTTTTTTGGGGATTTTTTTTATTACCAGATTTTCAATTTTTGCATGATTATTGGAATAATGATGATGGCTGTTTAGATAAGGGAAAGGAAAAGTCTATTTTTAAGGTTTTCTGTTAGTTTAAGGAAGGAACTAACTGTGTAAGCATTTATTAAGAATCATGAAATTATGGTGTATGTATGTTATTGTACGGAATATACACACAGTGGACAAGAGGCGAAAAAGAAACTTTTTGAATGACGCGGAGAATAAAAATAATAATGTTTTTATTTTAAAAAAGAGAAAGCAGTTTGTGAT
>Ga0210040_10006379_pt1 | contig 14707 bp, 11 predicted proteins | sample CryGeyCG12114_NA_FD_185462 | JGI IMG/M metagenome (GOLD analysis project Ga0210040, IMG submission 185462) | Groundwater microbial communities from aquifer - Crystal Geyser CG19_WC_8/21/14_NA (SPAdes) (version 2) | ecosystem: Environmental > Aquatic > Deep subsurface > Groundwater | place: USA... | reverse complement strand
AATTTTATTTTCAATCCTATTTTTATCATTTAAAGCTCACTTTTCTTTCCAAATAAAATAAAATTGCCATTTGCAATTCAAATGTCCGTACTACCGAACCTAACTCTAAAATCCCATTTGATAAATCGAAAGTGCAAAGTAAGTGGATACAAAATGCCATTAACACTGCTACAATAAGTCCTCAAGTTGCCAATAAAAGTAAGCCTCACAATGTCTATGACTGTTCATCTTTTCCTCCCTCAGCTAATTTCTTATCACACACAAAAGGCATCTGAAAAGGAAATCTGTTGCAGTGAAAATTGCAACTATTGCAATCCTTTCCCCTTACCAACCCAGTTTCCGGTAACTACCACATTATGTTCAAAACTCCCCTATCTATGAGTATTCTTCATGAATTCAAAGTTCCTCCGACACTAATATACCACTGAATTTGCATAAACCTGATGTATATTTTTCTCCGCTTTAAACTCCCCTCTTGCAAAATATAAGAATTTGAACTTTCTAGCACACTCTAACTATAAGTCAGTGAGGCGGTAATATGAGCCAGTATGACAATACTGTGTGCCTAGATGAGAAATCATCAGCAATTTCTATGTACTGCAGTAGTCGCAGCAGTCATGCTCAAATTTTGCGCGAATACTCCTTATTTACTCCCAACTAACTAACTAACTACAACTAGCCAACTTTTCACTATCTCTGTATGCACAGAGTAATAATCATAATCCTGGAAAACAACATTCCTGGCAGTCATTCAAACTGTGGGGCATTAACATTGTAAATTATTTGTAATTTCAAAGCATTCCGTATTCTTGGAAATTAAATCACACTTGCTTTCTATATGCAGGCGTGTATGTAAATATCATATACCTTTCTTCATTTATGAGTTTCCTTCACAATTTACGCACTTTTCCTAATGTGTCACTAGTGATACACTTAGTTAGAGCGGAACTATTTTGCTCTTTTTACAATAGCCAGGTCACTGTGTAACGAGAATTCTATGGTCTCCCTCTTGAATAGAAATATGGAACGACAGTAATTAATGAGTGAGGGAGAGCCTTTAACAAACATGGTGATTAATGACCCGAGCCACCCAACAGTAGCCAAGTATCTTTATTATTATTACCATGCAGGCTTGAATATTTTCTCAAGGGAAAAGTTTTTTTAGAGAAGAAACTCACAGCCTCGTCCTTTTTATGATGAGCGGAATGTAAGAGAAGGAGGTGTCGTTGCTCCATATCTACTAATGTGTGCATGTTTTGAAACACATACTATAATACAGTGCTACTTTGTTATTTACATGTGCATGAAAGAAACATCAGTCGAGTGAGAGAGTATAGCAGAATTCCCGTGCTGCTTTCAACCGTATGTTTTGGTTTACTTTGCTATACAAACAAGGATCAGTCATTATTTGCTGTACTCCTTTTGTGCTAACTAAGTGTTGGCTATCGTGTGATTTCTTAATTTGATGTACACTTTTGTTTTTTGTACTATTTGAGTGCAGGTTCATGTTTGAATTTGTGGACAGGAAACAATGAATCATTTTTTCACGAATTATGGACGTTTCTGTAGAAATTGGTTTAGTGAATAAGAAAGCTTCTTGCTTCTAGTGAAAGTTTCAGTGTTGCTTGTTCTGCATGGAAACGATTTCTGTGAGGAATTTAATCTACAATAAATTTGTGCCAATAAAAGGCATAAAATACTAAAAGTTTGGTTTCGAACTTCAAAAAAGAGATTTAAAAAAACAATGAATCAAACAACTTCTCATATGAAGGCTGTAGTATAAATAGTACTAACTGCTTTGTACACCCTCGTACTTTAGTTTGTTAGTTAGTTAGTTAAACCCCACTTTGTCAACATGTTATTTTGCTAGAAAAGCAATCGGAGGGAAAACTGGAGTTTTTAATAGACTCATTTTGTTGACACTTTCTCCATTCAGTGGTTCATGGGCTGCCTTTGAAGAAGATCTGCGATGATTAAGTGAAACTTTGAAACAAAAGAGTAGAATATTAGAGCCCCCGAGCTAAGGAAACTTTTCACAGGCAGTCATTATCGTGTCTAATGTTGCTTTATAAATATCTCACTCAATCAGCGAGTCTATGAAAAACAAATTTGCTGATAAAAGTTTCATTCCACAACGTAATAGAAATGTCAATACATGAAACAATAACAAACCAAAATTTTATGCAAACAAGGTAAATAAATCAAATTCATGTCCAATTAAAACTGTTTTCCACATTTTTTTTATAATTTTCTGCTTGAAAATATAAAAATATTGTAAAAATAACAAATTTTCCATATAAATCTGAACTCAATTCAATTTCCAATAATAGTAGTACGTATGTACCCACTCTTGAATTAAAACAGTCTCACAAATACTTTTACAACTCAACTAGTTGTTTTCTTTGTCATGAAAGTCGCCAAACTTTATTTTCAATCTAATTCCCAGAAACTAGAAACTAACAACATGAACTCACGCCTGTTGTTTTAAACCCTTTGGTTCCTTAAGTATTCCAAGTAACTAACCAACTAATCTCACTAGCACTGCACAAGCTATAAAGAAAAGAGAGGAACTTGGAAGAAACTAATTCACTAAAAATTCATTAACACTTTTAATGACGGTCGTTTGAGTCCCAACCCCAAATAACTCGTTACGTGTTACTATGCTGCTGTACACTTCGGTTTTACAATGTATCCATGTTTTTGTCCCTTTGTGTTTTGCTATCACAACCAAATAGTCGGTGACTAGCGTTAGGAAATTTTTAATTGAAAAATTAATGAGAAATTTGCAAAGTTGAGTAGTATCTGAAGAAATTCCTCTGTGCAATGCTTGTACCATAAACCAACTTGTTTACACAGGGCAAATCAGAAGGCTTGCACACACAGTGTCTTGTTTGTAATGTAATACTGAAGTTTGCATTATGGGGTAAACAATGTGGTGAGGCAATTAGGCTTCTCAGGCAATGCTATACGAGTGCTATTTCATTCTCAAAGTTGATTCAATTTGCTTGGGCAACAATTCATTGTGTGATGTAAATAAACTATGGGATTGTGTCTCATTCGTTTTCAAGTATTCCTTCATACACACCACTGGAAGCCGACAGTTTCCAATTACTATTAAAAGGCACTAAGGAAGTTTGTATGAACTGGTCCACAAAAATAGTGCCATCAAATCTGTAATTTACTCCCACCCGTGAAATTGAGGTTGTGCAAATATCTCACTTTACAAGCTTAAATTACTATTGCACCACGTATGAAACTTTAGCACGTAAATTGAACTCGTTTTCTAAGATTACATTTCTCGTTGTAATTTCGACATGCATGAATTTCGACATCATAGTATATTACTGTACATGCTCGTTGCGCCAACCCAACTAAAAGTTTTCGCTAATCTCAAAATTCTGACAAAACTTTCCTCCCGGCTTTCTCAAGTCTTCACAGTACTGACAGAGAGCCATAAGTTTTCCACCGGGAATTTTAAAATAAAGCCGCGAAACTCAAAAATGAAATGAATACAAATTAGGACTCTGATTTTAGTTAGCTACAGCTACACTTACTAGATTGATCAACTTGGAAAAGATCTGAAAACAGGATGCGTTCTCAAATTACTGGGTTATTTTCACCACAGTTCAATAAATGTGTCAAGAGCCACTCGTCTTTCATAGACGATCATCGAAACTTCTATAAATAACACCTGCACAGAATTCCTGCCAATTGTTTGTGACTCCATGTTCAAATCATGATTTGAAAGCGAGCGAACTAACTAACTTAACTGCACTTGATTTCTACAAACTTTCAGTACAGCATTGTGTGCTCTGAGTGTTCATTTTGATTTCGCAAAGAAATAATTTAGTTACACTCTTGAAAGGGAAATGGGTGACTCGCACATCTAGAGACTGTCTAATTCGATTTCCTTAAAAGGATGGAGTCCAACTTAACTTATGATACAGTTAAGTGCGCCCTTTGATGGCTTTTCAGAGATTACCAACACTAAAGTTTGCATAAATTCGGCCCTAACTTCATTTCATGCTCTTAGATACATTCCAGTGATAGTGGATGGAAAGCACTGACTGTGTACGACATTTAAGCACGGTTCTACGGTTTATAACGTGGCTGGTTGTACAGATCTTAATTTGCTTTATCTATTTTCCGCCGTGTTCCACAAGACAAATGATGATGCAGCCAGAATTCTAGGTACTGTTGCTTTCGCCCCAAATTGATGGTCTCAACTCCTGTCCATTTTAAATTGGAAGCAAGCTGTCGAAAAAGATTTTTCTTTGGGCGTTTCAGTATAGGCTAGTTTTAAATGGCAGCTGCTATATCTTAGTGCCTATTGAGTAAAAAAAAGTAGCGAACGGCGCACAAAAATACGAAAATCATTCCCTTTGCAGGACGAAAATTTGTAACCCTCAGTTGCCTGCCTATACTAGAGAGGTATTTAATTGATAGTTTTGATTTTGAAGTTGGGATTGTGATACTTAAACGATTTGTTTTATAATCGCCAAATTCGTGCGAAGTTCTTACCAAGAAAAACGTATACGTTCCTTTTAGAGAGAAAGTATTATTGCCTTCCTCTTGAAAAATGAGTACACTACTCAAATGTCTTAAATGCTAATGCGAATTCTTTTCCTTGCGAAAAAACTCAGGAGTAGATAAAAGGAGCAGCAAATAAATGAGGGAACAATAATAAACACTACGAGAAAACATTGTTTATTCTACATCGCAATACGGAACATCAAAGAAGCACATTAGAAAAATAATATTATACAGATATGAATGATGGTGGTTCCACAACAAAATGTTCAGACTCAAACTGGAGCTTTGCTTAGTTCATGAATAGTTTTTTTTTTCTTCGAGAAGCCTTCATTGTATAAATCTTGCTGCGGACAATGGAATACCCAATAGTAGTTTTTTAATCTTAAGTCTTGTGGACAATTGAACAATCCTTGGACTGAGAATTCAAAAGATTTTCCAAAAAATGTCATCCAACTTTTCATTTGTCTGGTCAGCTCATGATTCAATGCCTTTTATCAAGTAAAATCTACCCATGTAATAACAGTAACAACTTCCATTCAGAGAAAACACATTGTCATGCAAAAATGAATGTGGTTGAAAAAAATTCAATTCAGTTATATTATTAGAGATGGAATATTCGAACGCATTGAAAGTTTGTATACACATGAATAGAAATTGAAATTATGAAGCAACATTCTGTTTCACTCATCATAGCTCCAATCTGATTGAATTACACCCAAGGCACTTCAAGTTATTGGTACCAACCAGCTCTAACTTCAACTACACGTTCCTAATCATATTTGCAAAAGTGCAGTACAACAATTTATTCATGCTGAGATCCACTTTTTTCCCTGAAATAAATCATTTTGAGACTTTGATACGTTATAAAATATTACACATCCGAAGAAATGGAACCACTATACCACTACTTGTAAACATTTGACTAAATTAAAAAAATTTCCAGCACAAAACACGAAACCATCCATCCCAGGATTTCCCTAAATTACTAACTAAACACTCACAAACCTTTCCCCCTTTTTTTCTCAGCATACAACTAATAGAACAGACACTATACACTTAATGAAATAGAAAGTCGGCAAGATTGATTGTCTTTCAGTCACATGGATGAATGTATACGGACTAGGCTTTGTTTTAGATCTCGAGCTCAAATTTGGTAGAATGGAGACTACGTCGTTTCCTATATTTTCAACTTTTCCGCTTCTGGGGATCATCATTACAAGAGACCTCTTCATCTTCTTCCTTTTCTACTTGAACACCAGCAGCAGCACCATTTCTGTCTGAGAACGAAGCGGGCTCATTATTTGCCAGATGTAGCAGCAGCAGGGCATCACTCGTTTCATCTAATGTGCCGCCAAAATGGAGCGAATTAGTCGCTTCACCGTTCCATTGCTCTTCTTTTTGTGAACCTAGCTTTTGAGGCTGGAGTAGCTCTTTGAATTTTTCCTTCTCCTCGAGCGTGTCAGGAGCTTCATTTCGATATGAGGATAGCATCATATCTGAAATGGAACAAGAGAAGTGTCAGTGCATTGGTCTATTGGTCATTTACCTATGAATATAAAGTTACTGACGTGGGCACTCTGCCGACTCTGCAATTTAATATATGACATTGTAAACTATAATCCGGTGCAATGTTTCCTGACAGGACAAAAAGTAGGGTTACGTGTTACGTGCGTGCTAAAAGATTTTAACTCTAATTGCGAACAAGATACTCTATTGCACTGGATCAAATTCTCGAACAACAATAGAGCGCAACAAACTGTTGAGGTTGAGATCAAAGAGTGCATTGGACTTTTAACATTTCAAAAAGTATCAAATTTCCTGAACCACCACAAAGTTAACCTTATTCAACAAAAAACGTACACTAATGAACCTTTTTGCTTCACGTAAAACATGAACTGAAAGCGTGAATTCTCAGTAGAAGGAAACTCAATTAATAGCACCATAACTAACTACACAGTTACCCGAACCCCAGCTGAAATTTAATGATGAATATAATAAAAAAATAATAATAATAAATTATAACTATTATTAAAAGCCAAAATATTACCTTTTTAATGATTTCTTTACATATAGAAGCATACATTTCACAGCATAGCTTTTCTACTAACTTGATGAGCAGAGCAAAGACATAAGATATTGACTTTCTTTTTGCACGAATTTCCTTACCATGTTCATCTTGAATAGGAAAACTTTGGATTGAATTGATAATAGTCGGCACTTTTGGAAACGGACAGGTAACTTGCTGCCAAGAAATAATTTCGCTCACTTTCATTGCCAGTTGCCAGAATCGTTCAAAATTCAAATGGCCGTTTTGGAGTCTGCAAGTAAACGCAAGCATTTCATGATGTCAAGTACGATCCGCCATGTAGCTCTGCTCAAATAATTGTCTTGCAGTATGTCAGTAATTATTCGTTACGAACATCCAAGACTTTGCATATACGAATTGAAAAATGAGGAATAACTAACTAGTAACTAGTTAGAAGTCTTCTATCATTAGCATGAAGATAAATCTGTCTTACTTGGATGCACACGATTCGTTCAGATTATAAAGGTCTTTGATCAGCAAGGAAAAAAATGGGATGACAATTTTAGGCTTCCCTTCATTTGCTCCGGTTGAACGTAGAGTTGCAGACTATAACAATGGTAATTATAGTTTCAGTTAGAACCAACGTATTACACAATCATAAAACTAATATTCTGTCGTTCTGATCCTACTGTTAATCTGAAAATGTTGTCGTATGCACGAGCTGAACTCAGAATAAAACTAACTTGAATATAATACATAACTTACATATTATGTATAAAAAATTCTAAGATATCTTTCTATATTAAAACTTTCTTCTTTTGCAATGATTTTTCAGATTTTCAAATACTAAAAGACTTGGAGCCAACAATGATCGATTGCTTGCTTTGCCAATTACTCGAGCAAAAAAACTATTGTTAGTTAGAAACCGCAAATAAGGCCCCATTTGAAGATACAATATTCTAATGCAAAAAAATCTTGCTGCTACTGATGCACTGCTTCATTCTACATAAAATGGGCGTCTTTACTTTTTAGACGGCGTAATGTAAAGCATAGCAATAAAAGGGCGGGATGAAAAAAGTTTTTTTTTCTCACCTTGAGTAAAGCTCGATAGGATGTGAAATTAGAGGACGGATCCATGTGTTGCTCAAATGAAGAAAGAAGTTCGCAGTCAACTTTGGCCCACTGTAATTTTCATCAAGTAAAAGAACAGGATGCAATAAATTACTTTCCCCGACCCCAGTATGGCTAGTAAGTAACATGAGTTCCTATAGATTGTTTTTAACGTAGTTAATCAGCAATGCGTGTTTCCAAAAATTTTCCCCAAATAATTTTGGTTGTAACTAAACAAAACTGTACGGGGGGTGTGCATTGTTGTAAATATCAAATTGGTTGAGTTACCCCTCTCTGAATCCCGAGACGTAAAGTGTTAGTGTGACGTGAATAAATAAATTCTTACGTAAATGAATTTACGAAAGATAAAGGTGTATATTTTTTGAACTCCGGTAATCGGTAAATAAGTACTCATCACATACATTGTAAAAGAATAGAATAGTGATGGTATCGAAGAGCAAACAGCCACGTTCATCTGCCAAAACTACAAAGACCATTAACACACCATGGGGTTCATTTACAAATAGGAGGAAAAGTTTTTTCTTTGTATTTTTTTATAGTTCTGAGTTCTACGTTGGTTGCTCCAAAATTTAGCGACAGGCAAACAACAGCATGTGTGGTGTATTGTAACTGGAGCAATAAATATGCAACAACGGAACGCGAGCATGCAGCAACACCTGCATCATAAACTTTCAAACTTTTTCATTAAATTCTCAATTTAATGTTTCTAATGTTCGCATAACTTCAGTAGGTCTTCTGTCAGTTCAATTAGAAAATGAATCAATAGTGGCTGGCGAGATTCATAAAATCAACCAAACCAAACAACAAAGTAAGCAGGTAGCTAACTAATTGGAAATTCTGTGTTCAGTGTGACCATAAAACTAATAGAATAATTCTCATTAATAGATACTAGGCAACCTTTTAATTAGCTTGTAACTGGTGAAAGCAAACGTAGGGAATGAGAAACTATTGTTTCATAGTGTGGTGAAGAAAATTGTAAACGGGTGCCAAATAGTGTTCAACATGATAGCCAGTGCTCGTCGAGCCTACCTAATTAATCCCCTCATTAAGTTCACGGGTCATATAATCCCATTTAAGCTTTTGAAGGGAGTACTTTGTTTGATTTTTTAAGATTTTTGCCAACACCTTCAGAGAATAAACACTGGTCCCAAAAAATTCAATTATAAGTGTTTTCACATAGTGTTTTCGAATGCTGCTGCACTTAATGGACTTCCATTAACATAATTCAGTGGCTGCGTAAATTCAAAAGTACTTACCGTGCTCTTGAGTCTGGTGACAGCAGGCGCATTCAAACCCGTAACGATGGCCATTAGCGAATTAAAATTGCCGATACTAAAACACTCTCTGGCAACTTGAATCCAGTACTCGATAGCTTGAGCTCGGCATTTCTTTTTCGCCACCTAAAGTGAACACAAATTACAAAGGAAATAAAAAATGTATGTTATTATGGTTTTAATATAAATCTGGGTTGATCACGACGCCGATGAATGTTTTCTACATTACTGTAAATTCGATATTCAGAACAAAGAGATTAGGATTTCCACAACCATCAACCAAATGGAGAAAGAATACAATTTTATGTAAAAAGTAAGGAGGATAAGCGTTTCTTCAACAATAGCTCAGAGCGATGAGCATGAGCATTCCACTTGTGTTCTATGTTATGATGAATTTGTTTTAATTAGATAGCTGAAAATGTATGTTTAGTCTGACTGTAATTTTTATAATTTAAAAGAAAACAACGCCTGTATGAAATCACCGTTGTATTTACTTGTTGTGGTAAAGTTGCATCGCATTTGCTCATTCAGAACGAATTAGAAGCGGAGCTTCGCAGCTAGAAAATTCAACTACGCCACATCACGTTGCACTAATTACAGGTGAAAGTAAAATCCACAACACGAGTCTCACCTTAGACACATCAGTGGAAACAATAGCACACAATTGATTGTACCAGCGGACATATATTTCCAAATTTCTTGTCTTCTTGATTTCCTTGCTATTCGTAGGCGTTGCACGAACGCTACTACTGTGACCATTACTTCCACTCGACTCCTTCACAAAGACCTGTAAAATATACAAGTTGACTGTATCTTTTCTTGTAGTAAGTAACAATAGCCCATAATGATCTCTGTTCCAGGAATTTGCACACCAAAACAACCTTGATGGAATCACACTGGACAAACAATAAAACTGTGTGTTAATTGAACACGACTTTTTCCACACTCATGATCATGGAAAGGAACTAAAATCTCTAAATAATTTCAGTCACGATTCCAATTGAAAACAGGGAACAAGTTAGGCCGCGATTGGTAGTCCGGACGCATATTGAAATGAATGGGCTTACTTGTACGAATTCCTCGGCTCCTATATGACCCAATCGTTCCAGTTCAATATGAGTTAATTGCTCAGCTAGCAAATTAGAGTCTGGACAAATGGCCAATGCAGAAGTCTGTATGGACCGCACAAAGGAAACAAGTAAAGAGTTCAATTAGTTTTTGGGATCCCATATGTGATCATTTTACTAATGAATACAGAAATTCAACATTTTTGCCAGTTATTCCTCTAACTAACTAGCCAATACAAATGCACAGCAAAAAAAAAACTCCTTTCTATCCAGTTTTTTGAATTCTGTAAATTTCAAAGCCAAAGTAAGAATGAACTCTGTAGATAAATAAACATTTTTCATCCGTCTTTTCACCATACTACTTTTGTGCCTCATAGACACGTAAATATAAAAGCATCGTTCACCTTTCAAATTACAAAAGTTTCAGAAAATCTGTACAGTTCGCTCGTTAACTACGTGCTATAGCCAACTGCCACTTGTATGAACCCTGCCATAGAGATCAGGTAGCCTTGAGCTTTCCAAAGAATCTATACTCATTCACATTCTTTGTTAGTGCAGATGAATTCATTCCGAGTTGAACTAATTCTATTGAGAAAGGGAGAAAATTATCTTTTTTGAAGAAACCTGCCATGTCTATTCAACAACTAAACTCTATTGAAGAGAAAAAAGAAATGAAAAATAGTTGAAAATTCTATGCTGACAAATTAATGCAAAAAACAAGCACTATACTTGAAAGAAAATAGTGAAAGAGAAAAGAATTTCGCAATGAAAACAGGTTCCCTGTTGAGAAATCAAAATGACAATGTAAACAAGACAGAATAGCAGATTCAAGCCTTAAAATGCATTAACAAACTATAGAGATTCATTATAATGCAAGGGTTGGGAGAAAAATGCTAATTTTCTCATCGAGTCCATCTATTTTAAACTCAACTAACTTTTAGCATAGTATACTAACCAACTGCATTACTTACTACTATCGGACTGATACATTACCAACTCAATATTTTTTATGCTGCACAAAACTTATATTCCCCAGTTAGTTCTTCACTGTATAACTAACTATACGGTTGTATGTGACATGGAAAACAGATTTCTTCTCTCAGAGTACATTCTAACTAACAAGTACAAAGACATTTCTTCATTCACAACACAAAATATGGGCAAGTGTCAAACCGGAAAGAAAACTTTCCCTTCAATCTTGTACAAGACGACCTAGACAAGTGTTGGAACGAGTTTCTTTTTCAAGCCTCATAGCATCTTTCTTGACTTACATATTTTCCCCGTATGCATTTCACAAAGATTTTTTAGTCCTCTCAAGTAGTATAGTCTTCTTTCATGCATAGTAATCCCATCCACGAATAATATAATGCTGGTAGTAATAAGTGCTGTTCGTGACAGAACCAGATTGCTTTATAGAATCTACCATAGACAGTTGAGCCATTTGTAGCCTTTTCAAACTTTTATCTGAGTTCAAAGGTACCGTAAAGAATTCCTTAAAATCTTGAGATAGTATACCTGGCATAAAACAGCTTTCCCACAACTATCCAGTGATTTCAACGATAGAAAAAGTTTGAATTTACGATTCCTTTATAAACGACATTTTAGAGTCGAGTTTAGTTTAGTTAGCATTCGAATGTGTTTTCGGGGACAATTTAAAATGTGCATCAATGGGAACGAGAGTGAATGAATAGTGTTCCCAACCCAAAAAAAAGAACGCTTTTCTTTGAAAGAACAAGTTTCTAGAGAATGGAGACCTGCCACACTTTTCAGATGCATGAGTTAGTTTCTCACAATCCAGCCTCATCGAGTGTTCGGCGCACCCACTGTCTCATATATCTTGTGTTGGGTGAGCCAACTTCCGCAACAGAAACAGAAGGAGCAGAGCGAATGAATTCAAATCGGATAAATAAATTGCATAAATCATGATCGTGTATACACATCATTAATTCTCATGCCATTCACTGAAAACCATATCACACACGCACGTTTGTACTATCTCTACGCACAGTGCTTACTCTATTTAAGTTAGTATAGTTTCAAAACCAACAGAGATTCTTATTTCAAGTGTCAAACTAAACTCAAGTGTCATTCAAGTACTGAATCCAACAGCTTTTGGATTTTGTACACCCAGTATACATGAAAGGTAACCAGTAATGTCTGTGACTTTTCTAAAAAAATCATTAGCGAATGACTCAAAATTCTTAGACAACATACTTAGAATCTTTACTTAAGTATGTTAGCCTTTTTTCTGCAGTTTTTACAGCATATTAAAAAGTGTAAAGCACTTAACGTCACACCTCGATAATAAAACCGTTTAGTTATGGAAGTACATTAGTTAATCTTTGAAACGAGACAACAGCATTAAACTTATTACTTTCAAAGCCGTAGATTCAAGATGCAGCAAAAGTAACTCTTTTTTAATAGAAAAGATAATTTTTTTCTCCCTGTTAATGACGATTTCGAATGCTGGAATACAAGCTGGGCTTTACTAATGCTTTTATTAATTATTAAGGACCACAATAATTTTCTCAACAAAATACTTTGTCCAAAGTTCAGACAGTAAACGAGCATGAACAGATGCTTGGAACGACTTACCACTTTAGAAGCACCTTTGGGAACACGATGCTGAGCGGAATCAATTTTTTGAATGTAGCTTTCATATTTTTCGAGTGCCGTGAGCCTAGCCAAAAGCGTTGACAAAAGAATTGACACTTCCTTTTGTACCTGTAAACAAACCCAACAGGAAATTAATATTGTTGTTGTTACATTATATTTTGAGTGCAGTTATAAGACACTGCACCCTGTTTGATGACAGTGCTATTGCTCTAAAAAAAACCATAAAAATTCTCATGTACTTAGACTATTCTAGTTTCATCATGAAATGCATACTTGAACACAGAAAAAAAACTCATTTACTTTCATCTTTTTAGGAGTAGAAAAACTGTTATCTATTACCATATTTTTGCGTTCTGGGAAGGAATAAAGACTCAAGATTTACAACTTTGAAAAGATTAACTCTGCAACACATACTTTTTCCATTATCTGTCTGTTTTTTTGTGTTCCCATAATTTTGGTAAAGCTTGCTTGGAAAAATGGGCGTTCAAACTTTGAAAAACAATGGGGTTACCAAAACAGGAGAAAGTATCTATCACGCCAGAACATTGTCAATATGAGCCCCACCAAAAAAATACGATGAAGGCTCTCCAAACTAACTTTTGTGTGGGAATAATTTCACTTTCTTAAACTAAAACTAAGTTCGAAACGTAACGACTTGAAAACTATTGTTTGCCCACAAAAATAAATGTGGTTACAAATTATTACCAATACCAATACATGCATAAACCTATACTTTACAAACATTAGGAGCACTACAATACCCAGTAGCAATATCTTAAAGGCCCAAACTATTTCAAAAAAAAAGTAGAGCATAACTTTCAATCATGACTTATACAACCCAAAATAAAATACGAAACAACATTCCGTGAAGTTTATAACAAAAATTATCCAAATTTTCCCAGCAAATTCATACTAACTAACTAAAAAGTAAAAAGAATATCAAGAAATATTTCCCATTATACGGACCTTGTTAAAATGAAAGTAATCGCACATTTATTATTTTACCCCCGCACAAATTCTAACCATCACAAAAATATAACTTTTCTCCCGTTCCTATAATCAAGACAAGTGTAAGATAGATTACAACGGAGGGAAACATGTGATGCTGCACAACCATAAGATGAATTTAATTTCAATTGAATTTCCGGTGCCATTCTCTTATCTAGAAGACAAAAAAATTCTCAAGAACAGATATAAATTAAAAGATGTAAAAAAAACTCGGTGTGGCGTACATACCAGTTCTATCTAATATTTTATTTCTTAGACAGTCCACAAAATGCTATCAAATCGGATTGCAAACTTTATTTTTTGCCCTCTTTCTATCACTACTAGATTTACCACCATCCACCATCCAAACCCAAAGAATTTGGTAGTAGTATAAAGACTTGTAACAAAATTTTTTACCCACCGTTGGATCAATAGACACACATTTTTCAGTTATCGCACGTACATGTCCCATCATCCGTTCTTCTCTAAAATCATAGGGGAAGAGTTCAGACCATTCTCCCAATAATTGGACCAAATTTGATACGATTTTTGGATTCCCTCCTCCATGTGTCTGTAAATATAACACATAAACATACTCACAATTCCCATTTGAATTCACACATTAACAGATAACACACCACGTCAACAAGCCGATTTTTTCGAACAGAAATAACGCAATAAAGTTAGTTCAGTCACAACTTCACAAAACTAGTCAGTCACTTTTGATTTCCTCTCAAAGCAAGCCATAAGATAGGAAATTATATTTTCTTCAATAGATAGTGAGATTCCCATTCCCCCAACTGGGGATACGAGCAAAGCCCAAAATCTAAGATCTTTAGTTGTTGACTGACTGATGAAAGTGGAAAAGCCATGACCCATAATCCATTGAGAGTGTAACGATGCGTCTATGAAAATAATAACTCAAGTCTTCTGATTCACTCAGCCATTGTGTTTTGAAATGATGAATGACTGATCCCTATACATGGCCGTGGTGCGTGTGCTCTATACACTACGTTTGGTTCGTTGAACACATTTGCTGTAACATGGAATTAACTTTACGGCAATAATATTTT
>Ga0210040_10006378_pt1 | contig 14707 bp, 8 predicted proteins | sample CryGeyCG12114_NA_FD_185462 | JGI IMG/M metagenome (GOLD analysis project Ga0210040, IMG submission 185462) | Groundwater microbial communities from aquifer - Crystal Geyser CG19_WC_8/21/14_NA (SPAdes) (version 2) | ecosystem: Environmental > Aquatic > Deep subsurface > Groundwater | place: USA... | reverse complement strand
GTTGTTTTAATAATATTTACCGGGCTGCCAATGGTCTGGCCGGATTTTAAATGCACATCGAACTGGTTTTCCCGCCAGTTTAATTTTGCCGGTCCGGCGCCATAATAATTCCCGATATCCTGCCAGATCCAGCCGCCCGGTATGGCTTCCTCGTTCCAATTTGTATTCTCCCAGGCTATTCCATTAATTACTGATACGCCTAGTTTCCGGATAGCCTGGGCAACGTTTTTCAGTACCACTCCTTCTTCCGTGGCCGGCCACCGCCAACTGCCCAACGTAGGATCGCCGCTGGGCATAATTAATATGGCGGCTTTATTACTTTCTTTCTGGTAAGCAAACTTAGTCTGATACCTAAATTGTTTTCCAAATAATTCATACGCACTCACACTAGTAATTACCTTTAAGGTAGAGGCCGGTGCTAACCCGATTTGGCTATTTTTAGCGAAAACCACCTGACCCGTTTTGGCATCTATTACGTACAAAGAGGCCAGGCCACTGCTTAATTGCGGGTCAGCTTCCAAATTTTTGAAGGCTAACGCAAGTTTATTTGCTACCGATTGGGACCAAACCCCCGAAGGCATCAAGCAACCAAGTAAGAAAAGCGAAACTTTGGCAATCAGTAATTTCATTTATATAAAGTAAGTAAATAATTCACCGCTCCCCTAATAGTTACTCCCTAAGTAGCGGTTTATGCCGTTTAACTAACCATTTTCCCCGGTGAAAGGAGGTATATATACCCTTACGCGCGAGGTATTATTTTCTGATAAAATAAATTAGTTCTAATTCATCAGTCTGATTAAATCATCTTTCCGTATCTTGAGAAGAGTGCAAAAGGAAGAGTCTATTAGGTTCATTTTTCAAAATATAACTTTTTAAACATTAATCTAAATAATTTAAATGATATTTAATTACTTTCTAGTTTGTTTAAAAATATTTCAGGTAAACCATTTTTTTAGTCCTGATTAGAATTGAAAAACAGTTAACTTACCATAAAATTGATGCTTGGTTAGAATGAAGCTGAAGGAATTTGAGCGATTATCATTATCCCCTAATAATAGAAATTGGAAAATTTGGGGGCCTTATTTAGCCGAACGCCAGTGGGGCACGGTACGAGAAGATTACAGTATTAACGGCGATGCCTGGAACTGTGTATCCCATGACTCGGCCCGCAGCAATGCTTACCGGTGGGGCGAAGAAGGTATTGCTGGTTTTTGTGATAGCAAGCAGATTTTGTGCCTGGCTCCTGCCTTTTGGAACGGGCAAGATCCTATTCTGAAAGAGCGCCTTTTTGGTCTGACCAATGCGCAAGGTAATCATGGCGAAGATGTAAAAGAACTCTATTACCATCTCGACTCCTCGCCAACGCACTCGTATTGCAAATACCTTTATAAATACCCCCAGACTACTTTCCCGTACGATGAATTAGTTTCGGGAAACCAGATCGACCGTTTTCAACCGGAATTTGAATTACTGGATACCCAAGCTTTCCGGGAAAACCGATATTTTGATATTTTTATAGAATACGCAAAAGCCGATATCCATGACATTCTGATGAAGGTAACGGTGCATAATCGGGGTCCGGAAGCAGCTACTATTCATGTATTACCGCATCTTTGGTTCCGGAATTACTGGAAACACAACGCTTTGTACCGCCGGCCGCGACTGAATACTTTTTCCGATACTTGCATTCAAAGTAAATCGAAGCGCAACGGCACCTTTTATTTATACCACGAAGCTGGTGAGCAATTATTTTGCGAAAACGAAACAAATAACGAACGGCTTTACCACGCGCCCAATACAGTTCCTTTTGTTAAAGACGGCATTAATGATTATGTCGTAAATCAAAAAAACACGGTTAATCCTCAGAAAAAAGGTACCAAAGCAGCTGTTTGGCTGCAGGAAGAAATACCCGCCGGCAAAGGTAAAGTATTTCGGATCCGTCTCAGGAAAACCGAAACAGAAAACCCCTGGAGTGATTTTGATGATGAATTTGTAAAACGGCAAGCCGAAACATTTACTTATTATAAAGAATTTGTAATTCCGGATTCCCTTTCGCCGGAAAATAAAAAATTAGTACGCAGTTCTTTTGGGGGGCTGCTCTGGACCAAGCAGTTTTATTACCTGGATGTTTATAAATGGCTAAATGGGGAGCCACAGGAAAAAGCCCCGCTTCGCCTCTATAAACGCAACCTGGAATGGAAACACCTGGCTAACCGGAACATTATTTCCATGCCCGATAAATGGGAATACCCGTGGTATGCGGCCTGGGACTTAGCTTTCCATACTACTACGTTGGTACACGTAGATCCTACTTTTGCGAAGCAACAGCTGCTTTTAATGTTGCAGGAATCGTACATGCACCCGAATGGGCAAATTCCGGCGTACGAATGGAATTTCAGCGATGTGAATCCGCCGGTGCACGCCTGGGGCGTGTGGCAGGTGTTCGAAACCGACAAGATAAAAACCGGTGTAGCCGACGTGGACTTTTTGCAACGGGCGTTTCAGAAGCTGCTCATGAACTTTACCTGGTGGGTAAATCAGAAAGATGTAAACGGCATTGATATTTTTGCCGGCGGTTTTTTGGGATTAGATAACATTGGCGTATTCGACCGGAACCACATGCCACCCGGCATTAACAACCTGCAGCAAGCCGATGCCACAAGTTGGATGGCAATGTTCTCGCTTAATATGTTGCGGATGTCGCTGGAACTGGCCAAACACGATCCGGCCTACGAAGAATCAGCGGCCAAATTTTTCCGGCATTTCCTCAACATTGGCTGGGCCATGCACAATATCGGGGAAAAAAATATTTCTTTATGGGACGATGAAGATAACTTTTATTATGATGCCGTTCAGTTAGATAATGGCTTGAGCCACCGCTTACGGCTTCGGTCTTTGGTAGGTATTATTCCGTTACTAGCGGTTGAGGTAATAAACAGCAACATGTTCGATCAGATGCAAGACTTTAAACGGCGGGCGCGTAATATTATTACCACTCGTCCCGATATGGCGCAATTGATTTCGGATATTGAAAATAAAAACAAAGAAGGCAAGCACTTATACTCGATAATGCGGGGCTTTCGGTTGGAACATGTTTTAAAAAGGTTACTCGACGAAGGCGAGTTTCTATCGGAGTACGGGATTCGTTCTTTATCTAAGTATCATCTGGAACACCCGTACGTTTTTGAATATAAAGGTTATCGGCACGATATTCAGTATGAGCCCGGTGAAAGTACTTCGGGTATGTTTGGCGGCAATTCGAACTGGCGCGGTCCTATTTGGTTGCCTCTTAATTATTTAATCATTCAAGCCCTGCGCAAATATTACGAATATTACGGCGACACGTATTTATATGAATTTCCAACCGGTTCGGGCAATAAACTAAACCTCAAACAAATTGCCCAGGAACTAACAAAAAGAATTTTAAAAATTTTTAGTAAAAACGAAGCTGGTAAATACCAGTATCATTCCGACCACGCTCCGTTTTCGGAGGATACTCATTTTAAAGAACATCACCTGTTCTACGAGTTTTTTCATGGTGATAGCGGGCTGGGATTGGGCGCTTCCCACCAAACCGGCTGGACAGCATTAGTAGCAAACTTGCTATTAGAAATGGACGAGGAGAGTTAATTTAGGCAATATCTGTTTTAAATCCCGATCTGGAAATTGAAGTTTTTGTTTTAAACAAGTAACAATTTTTTGATGAAGAACTTATTGCCAAGATTACCGCTTTTCTAACTGATTAGTTTTCGCTTGGCCGACCAAGACTCGCTTTTCTCCTAAATGAGGTTACCTGCCCTTCCTTGAAAATAAGGAGGGGAGTTGCTGCATAATTAAGATGCTATTAAATGCGCTGATCGCTCAAATATAAAACTGTAAATGTTGCATCCTCTCCTGCTTTCTTAATTAGTGGAATGCTAGGATATATTGATAAAAAATTCATAGCTAGCCAAAACTAAGTCCTACTTAGCCCTAAAACAGAAAATCCGCTTAAAGCGGATTTTCTGTTTTAAATAATATAATATGCTTATAGATTCAGATCATTATTTTCGTTCTACTTCATCTATCTTACCTGCTTGCTCTACGATAGTAGCATTTTCCACCTTAGTTGCTGCCTTCACATTTTCTGCTTTTTCTACTTTGGTGCCGCCCCCTATCTGAATCAAAGAGAAATGTACGTATCTTTTCGGATTAGCTTTAAAGTCTTTCAAAAGCGCATTCAGGCTTTCGGTAGAACCATTCATATTGGCGTAGAGCGAATCATCATTCATCAGGCGGCCCACGGTGCCCGTATTCTGATTTAACTTTTGTAAAGCAGTTTGCGCTTCCGCTACTGTCGCATTCAACTCCCGCATGGTATTATTGAGGGGAACATTTTTCAGCGTATCCGTAATTTCGGTTAAATTAGAAGCCAAGCGGTTAAACTTTTGCTCCGTTTGCCGCAAAGAAGAAGTTAATTGCGCCATGTTAGCCGTAATAGCACTTATATTGCGCTGATTAGAAACCAACATATTACGAACGGCTTCGGTAGTTGCTTCGGTGTTTAATACGGTAGCCCGTAAACTTCGCTTTGCATCTTCATTAAAAAAAGAATTTAGTTTAAGCAAAGTAGAATCAATGGTACCTAAAACCGGCATAGCTTTAGCCGTAAGCATATCCGTAATGCTTTGTTGCTGATACGAAATCAACGTTTCGCCACCATTGTAAAGCTTTGAATTAGGCTTTATGAATAAGGTAATAACTTTGCCGCCTAATAAATCGCTGCTGGTTAAACTAGCAATAGTAGAATCACCAACCCGAATATCTTTGTTTACACTTAAGGCTACCTTAATTTGGTTATTTTGGTCCGGCATTATTGTCATATTCTTCACCGTTCCCACTTTTATGCCGTTCAGCACCACATTTCCGGAAACCATTAGGCCATCTACACTTTCGTAATTAACATAGTACGTGTTGGTGGAGGATAATAAATCGGATCCTTTTAGAAAAAGATAACCGAAGTATAAGGCAACTAACGCCACAACTCCCAGCAGGGCGACTTTTACTTCTTTAGAAATTCTCACTTATTTTTCAGATAAAATTAATTCATGGCTTCGAGCTCTTGTTTGTATTCTTTAACCGCTCGGTATATTCCTGAAGCTATATACGATTGCCCGGTTTTATCGTTGAGGTATTTTTCTTCGGTGGGGTTGGTTAAGAAACCGGTTTCGATTAAAACACTGGGCATGGCCGATTTCCAGAGCACCAGAAAGCCCGCTTGCTTTACGCCCCTACTGCTCCGGCCCACCCGGGCCCGGAACTGCGATTCTACTTTCTGGGCTAGCCGCAGGCTGTTATCAATATAAGCACTTTGGTACAACGACATTAAAATATGACTTTGGGGCGAACGCGGATCGAAGCCATTATAATTTGCTTTATAGTTGTCTTCTTTTAAAATAACCGCATTTTCCCGGTTGGCTACCTGCAAATTCCCCTCTGATTTATGCAGCCCCATGGTGTACGTTTCGGTGCCGTAAGCGGCCGCCGGACCCGAATTACAGTGAATAGAAATAAATAAATCGGCGTTATTTTTATTGGCGATGCCCGCCCGATCTATCAATTCCACAAAAACGTCTGATTTGCGCGTATATATTACTTTTACATCCGGCAGGTTTTCCTCAATACTTTTACCTACTTCCAAAGCTACTTTTAAAGCAATATCTTTTTCTTTCGAAGCTTTGCCACTACAGCCATTATCGTGGTCGCCATGACCAGCATCAATTACTACGGTTCGTACCTTAGCATTCTTCTGCCGGGTAGGGTGAAACCCACTGATTATAAAAAAGATAAGAAAAAGGAAAACGCCAACAATATTTTTCACAACATTCGTTCTTTTAGAGCTAATCGTATTAACTTTGCAAAAATATATAAAAAATAGTTTAATTCTGAAAAGATTACCCCACAATTTAAGGATTTTGCTGTTGTTGCAAATGGTGCTGTTTTTTACGTTTGGCGCCCAAGCCCAAACAACAGTACCCGTTACCGTCGACAGTATTAAAGTAAACCAAGACTCCATTCGGGGAGATATTACCACTACAATCAAATATTCGGCCAGAGATTCTATTGTGTTTCACGTGAAAGAACGCAAAGTAAATATGTACGGCAATTCGGCTATTGATTACGGTGACGTATCGTTGAAAGCGGCCAACACCACCATTGATTACGCAACCAACCTGCTTTCGGCGGGTGGCACCAAAGATTCTACTGGCGCTGATACCGGCACCCCCGTATTTAAGCAAGGTGCCGAAATGTACACGGCCAACCAAATGACTTACAACTTCAAGACAAAGCGAGGTAGAACCACCGGCGTTGTTACGAAGCAAGGAGAAGGCTTTTTGCACGCCGAAGTGGTAAAACGGGCGGCCGACGAAGCTATCTGGGCCTCGCATGCCCGGTACACCACCTGCGATTTGCCGAATCCGCACTTCTATATAAGTTCAACTAAAATGAAGGCCTATCCGGGCAAGAAAATTTTCTCGGGACCTTTCAACTTAGTTTTTGCCGATATACCTACGCCTTTGGGCTTCTTGTTTGGTTATTTTCCCACCCCTTCCCAAAAAAAGAGCACCGGTAATTCCGGCATAATTGTGCCTACGTTTGGCGAAACCCGGGAACTGGGTTTTTACCTGCGCCAAGGCGGTTATTACTTTGCCATTAACGATAATATTGGGGTGAGTTTACTCGGCGATATTTATTCTTTTGGTTCCTGGAATGCTTCCTTACAAAGTACCTACGCCAAACGGTATGCTTACAGGGGAAATTTTAGTGCTAGTTTTAGTGCTACTAAATACCCGGACGAAGATGCTTCGCAGGAATTAACCACCAGTGCCGGCCGTTTACGGCGGCAAGAGCCCCGGAGCTTCTGGCTCCAATGGTCGCATACCCCAGTGTCTAAACCAGGCGGCCAGTTTTCGGCGAGTGTGCGGGCAGGTAGTAATTTTTACAACCGTCAGAATTATAGTAATACCATTGCTAATCGGCTTTCGCCCGCTTTTAACTCTACTATTCAGTACCAACGGGCCGATCCAAACTCCCCGGTAACTTTCACGATTTCGGCCCTGCAAAGTCAGAATTCCACTACCCGGCAAATGGACTTTACTTTACCCGAAATGACTTTGGGAGTAAACCGGCAGTATCCCTTCCGTATATTCAACAAAAATGCAGTGGGTGGTAACTTTTTGCAAGATATTGCCATTGCTTATAATGTAACGGCCAGCAACCGCGTTACCAACGCGATACGCAGCAATACGTTATCGGGGGTTAATTTAATTGGTGGCGAACCATTTGATACGGTACTGGCTCTTAACACTAAAAATATTCCTACTTTCCTGCGAAATGCGCAATACGGCGCCCAGCATTCGTTTCCTATCTCCATGAATAGCATTCGGGTGCTAAAATATTTCAGTTTATCGCCTAGTGTTTCTTATAGTGCTACTACTTATTTTAAGCAACTGGATTATACTTACATAAAAGAAGCCAACGCCGTCCGGATAGATACTTTAAATAAGTTTAGTGTTTTAAGCACCTACAATGCCAGTCTCAGTTTAACTACCCAAATTTTTGGTATGGCTACCATAAACGGTAAACGCCTGAAAGCAATCCGCCATAAGATTCAGCCCTCAATTTCTTATAACTACGCCCCGGATTTACAAACTGCTTACGGTGAAAATGTGCAGCTCAGTGATATTGTAAACAGCACTACCGGTTACGTACCTACGCAATATCTCTCCCGTTACAATGGTTTCCTATATGGCACACCGTCGCAGAGTTTGCAAAGCGTAATTTCTTTTGGGGTGCAGAACAACGTAGAAGGTAAAATTAAAGCAAAATCCGACACAGCCGATACGTACGAAAAAATAAGTCTGATTGATAACTTTAGCTTTAATGGCGGCTATAATTTTGCGGCCGACTCTTTCCAATTTCAGCCCATTAATGCGCAGTTTCGGACCGTTTTATTTAAGCGCTTAAACATTTTCTCCAGCGCTAACTTCGACTTGTACCAAACGCATGCTGTAACCGGACGCCGGATGAACCAGTTTTTGTTTAGTCAGAACGCCTTAAATTTGGCCCGCTTAACCACTGCGAACCTGAACATGAGTATCGACCTAAACCCGGAGGTATTCCGGCCTAAAAAGGAAGAAGCACCCGCCACGAATCGGCCCTCGCTGGAAACCGACGAACAACTGCGGCAACAATACGTGGATTTTACCATTCCCTGGACATTTCAGGTAAACTTTACTACCAGTTATTTTAATACGGGCCAACGCGATAGTAATGATCCCAGCCGAACCGTAACGAGTACTACATCTTCCCTCGGTTTTGATGGTTCTTTAGGTTTAACGGATAAGTGGCAAATTACCTATAGTTCGGGTTACGATTTCAAAAATAAAGGCCTTACAATTACTAGCATTAATATCCACCGTGATTTACACTGCTGGGAAATGAGTATTGGGTGGGTACCGTTCGGAACGTATCAATCTTACTCCGTAAATATTAATGCCCGTTCTACTATATTACGCGATCTAAAAATTAGCCGTAACCGCAGCTGGTTTAACCGATAATAGCTTTTTATTTTAGATTATAAATTAAAAATCAGAAATTAAGCTTTAATATTATGCCATTAATGCCGAGGAGTAGTCCAAATCATTAATGGCATTTTCTTTTACCTTAATTAGCATAACTGTTCGTCAGCTAATTAGGTAAGATTTCTGTTTAAGTTAGTAGTAAGTTTATAAACTATCAATTAACACCCATCTAAAATAACGGTTGTATATTTTATCTTTGTGTTGATATTAATTTGATGGTTATTACGGGTAAGAATTTGATAATTCATAATTCATAATTCATAATTCATAATTCATAATTCATAATTCATAATTCATAATTCATAATTAAAATAACATGTCGTTACACAAAAAGGATATTAAAATAATCACCACGCACCAGCTTCAGGCCATGAAAGAGCGCGGCGAAAAAATATCCATGCTTACGGCTTATGATTTCTCGATGGCGGCTATTCTGGATGGTGCCGGTATTGATGTTTTATTGGTGGGAGATTCGGCTTCTAATGTAATGGCCGGCCACGAAACTACTTTACCTATCACCCTCGACCAAATGATTTACCACGCTTCCTCGGTGGTACGGGCCGTACAACGGGCCTTTGTGGTAGTAGATATGCCGTTTGGATCGTACCAGGGAAATTCCTCCGAAGCCTTGCGTTCGGCCATCCGGATTATGAAAGAATCAGGAGCGCACGGTATTAAACTAGAAGGCGGTCATGAAATTAAAGAATCGGTGGTGCGTATTTTAAGTGCGGGCGTGCCCGTAATGGGTCATTTGGGTTTAACGCCGCAATCTATTTATAAATTTGGGACTTATACCGTACGGGCTAAAGAAGAACAAGAAGCAAACAAATTGCTGGAAGATGCTTTTCTATTGCAGGAATTAGGCTGTTTTGCCATTGTGCTGGAAAAAATACCTTCGGAGTTGGCCCAAAAAGTAGCATCGCAATTACAAATTCCCATCATTGGCATTGGCGCTGGTCCGCATGTAGATGGCCAGGTTTTGGTAACTCATGATTTACTGGGTATTACCAAAGAATTTAAGCCCCGTTTTCTGCGCCGCTATGCCGAATTAAATGATGTTATGACTGCGGCTGTCCGGAATTATGTGGACGATGTAAAAAGTAAAAGTTTTCCAACCGAAGGAGAAGCGTATTAGTCCATAGTCTATAGACCAAAGTTTGTAGTTTATAGACCACAGCCGATAGATTAGGGGCTGTTTTTATTTACATACCGGTAAATGATTTTAGAAGATTTTCATATTCTGTACGAAGACAATCATTTGCTGGCCATTAATAAACCGGCGGGCCTCTTGGTACACGGCGATGAAACCGGAGACATTCCCCTGTCGGAACTGGCAAAAGATTATCTCAAACACAAATACCAAAAGCCCGGCAACGTTTTTATAGGGGTGGTGCACCGCCTAGATCGTCCGGTAAGCGGCGTAGTGGTACTGGCTAAAACCTCTAAAGCGCTTTCCCGCATGAATGAGCTTTTCCGGAGCGATAAAACTAAAAAAACCTATTTAGCCCTTACGGACCAGCCGCCGCCGCAACCTCAAGCCAAACTGGTGCATTGGCTCGTAAAAGATGAAGCCCGCAACTTAACCAAAGCCTTTGCGAAAGAAAATAAAAACGGGGCACGATCTGAGTTAAGCTATACGCTCTTACATCAGGAGGCCGGTTATTATTTGTTAAGAGTAAATCCCATTACCGGCCGGTCACACCAAATTCGGGTACAGTTATCCACGCAAGATTGCCCAATTGTTGGCGATCTGAAATATGGTGCGCCGACGCCCTTGCCCGATAAAAGCATTGCTTTACACGCTTTTCGCCTCGAATTTGAGCACCCTGTTTTAAAAACACCGCTTCGGCTTATGGCTTTGCCCCCAGCCACCTCGTGGTGGGCTTTGTTTAAAAACCCATTGCCCAATTAAGGTAAGCTGCTACAGATGATCTTCATCAGTTTTTCAGAAAATTATAGCAATTAGTGTTTTTACTAATTATTCCTGTGTTAGTTTTGTGAACTAAAAAACACCCAAGCTGTTGTAACAAAACAAACTTGATCGGATTTTAAAGTTTATCCTTAATTTAATAACCTCCAATGCCTGTTTTAATATTCTTTGTTGCTCACTGGTACTTGTCCTTGTTTGTGCAAACCTTTTATTTACACCGTTACGGCGCCCATAAAATGTTTGTCATGAATAAATTTTGGGAACGATTCTTTTTCCTGTTAACCTACATCGCGCAGGGTTCTTCTTTTTTATCGCCACGGGCTTACGCTATTTTACACCGGATGCACCATGCCTTCAGCGACACCGAACGCGATCCCCATTCCCCGCACTTTTCTAACAATGCTTTCACGATGATGTGGAAGACTAAAAATATTTATAACGATGTATTGCACAACCGGAGCGAAGTAGAAGAACGTTTCGACGGGAGCTACCCATCATGGACAGCCCTGGAAAATTTTGGCGATACGTATTTCTCCCGCATTGGCTGGGGTACACTTTATGTGTTGTTTTATATCCAGTTTGCTACCCAGTGGTGGATGTTTTTATTATTACCTTTCCACTTTCTGATGGGACCTTTGCACGGGGCCATTGTAAACTGGAGTGGTCATAAATACGGCTACCAAAATTTTGATAACCACGATAAATCCCGGAATTCTTTGTTTTTTGATTTCTTAACCGGGGGCGAGTTGTTCCAGAATAATCATCATAAATTACCTAACCGCGTCAACTTTGGGGTAAAATGGTGGGAAGTAGATCCTACTTATCCGGTAATCTGGACCCTGGATAAATTGCGAATTATTCGCCTTAAAAAGGTTAGAGCGTAATTTCAGCTAACGTATCATACCGAAGTCTCCCGTTGCCGGGAGACTTTTTGTTTTTATAAAAGTTAGCCGGAAATAATCTTAATAGAAAACACCAGTTGTAAGCCGGTAATTTTATTACCTATTTTTACTTATGCTTTCCTTATTCATAATCTGGTTCTACATCGCCTTTTTATCGTTTACCTACGGTTTATTGTGGCTGGAAATAATGGCTACTACCGGCTATGTAAAAACCAAAACGTTAGTGCCCATCGAAATTATCCTGGTAGCTGGTAGTGGTGTTCTATCGGTTATATTAAGTATATTACATTTATGGTTACCCGTGGCGGGAGTTATTCATGGTATACTCTTAACCGGAAGTATCTTAATTCTTGGCGTATGGAAAAACAGTATATCACCTATTCTAAAATCTTATAAAGTACCTTCGGGTTATACTTTACCTTACGCTATTATATTTTTAGTTTTCGCTGTTCTGATATTAATTCAGGCGGCGCAACCAATTATAAATCCGGACACTGGGCTTTACCATGCCCAAACCATTCAGTGGTTTGAGAAGTACCGAATTGTACCAGGTTTAGGAAATTTGTCCGGGCCATTAGCATTAAACTCGCACGCTCACTTGTTAATGAGTTTATTTAGTTTCTCCTTTTTAAAATTAAAAGCATTTCACGCGGCTTGGGGGAGTTTTGTTTTTCTGCTATATAGCGCTTACGCTTTGCGGGAAGGATTTAATGCTGCGCATACGCGACCAATCTTTGCTGTTTACTTTTTTGGCACCCTGTTCTGGGGATTTGTTTTTTTTAGCAGTTGGGTATCTTCCCCCACACCGGACCCGGCAATTATGTTCTTTTTCTTTATGCTGTTTGGTGTTCTGCTAACTACAAATAAGAACGAAGATAGAAGCTGGCAAACTGCCTTTGTATTTTTGGTATTACCAGTTTTAGTCAGTTTTAAGCTTTCGGCTTTGTTTGGTGGTATTATTGGCCTAGTTTGGCTACTTATTTTAAATAAACAGGTAAATGTCCGCTTATTTAAGCTCATCATCCAAGCTTTAATCATTCTGGCGCCTTTCTTCTTACGGAATGTTATACTATCCGGGCACCTCATTTATCCGTTACCCGGGCAGTATCTATTTAATTTGGATTGGGCAATACCACAATCTTGGCTAATAAGCTACAAAGAAGATATTACAACTTTTGCCCGTGCTCCTATCGATCAGTGGAGAAATTATATTGATGCACCAATTAAGGTATGGTTTTGGGAATGGTGGGTAAATCAGAATCGGGTTGATAAGGTATTTTTAGGGATTTCAACTTTGCTCCTGCCCCTATTTTTAGGCCGGGCAATAAATAATTTCCGGCGCAGAACAGATCAAACAGTAAGCATTTTATGGTTAAGTGCTTTTACCGCTAGTCTTACTTGGTTTTATACGGTGCCGGCCATTAGGTTTGGTTATGGTTACCTGGTGCCAGTTTTGTTATTGGGCCTTATTTTATCTATCCGGACACTAATACCCGCACCATTTGTTTTAGGCATGGGGTTGTTCCTGGCTTTATTTGGCATTACCAGCATTTCCAGGCAAATTTCCCGGACATCCTTTTCGCTGTTGTGGCCGGCAGCGTACCAGAAACCTATAATAGAAATAACCCAGATTGGTAAAGTAAAAACCCGGGTTGCCCTAGGTGATGGCAGATGTTGGAATGAGCCCATTCCTTGCACGTTGCCCGATCCTCATCCCGGCTTGGAAATGCGGGGTAAAAACATAGAAGATGGATTCAGAACCGTTCATGAATAGCTCCTTAAAACCCGCAGATCAAAAATACCAATTAGTTTATTTTATACTAACCATTATTCTTTGCTTTGCTGCCCGGCTCCACCTTTTACAGCAAACCGGCCTTACAGATTATGATTCGGTGCGTAACTGGCAAATTGTGCAGGAGATTGGCAATGGTAATTTTCAGAACTTATTTCACCACGCTAGTCCGGGCTTTTTCCTGTCTTTTGCCGCTTTTACTCCTCTTTTCCAGGAGGTTCAAGGTTTTATTTACCTGAACATGCTATTTAACATGGGGGCTGTTCTCTTGCTTATTCAGTTTATGCATCGGCATTTAGCCGTTCCGGTTCCGGAAAGATTTTTAATTGGTTTGTTATACGGTTTATCGGTTTTTGCTGTTAGTACTGGTCGTAATTTAGCAACTGAGTCCATGAGCATCTTCTTGTTTATGCTTATGCTGGAGCGGTATTACAAACGGTTGCTGCACCAGGATGCGAAAGCTTTTCTACAGTTAGCGATACTGCTGGCCATTAGCCTGACAATCAATTATAAATTTCTATTACTCCTCCCAGTAGCCATACTCCTCGAAATACTTGTTCAGGATGGCGTTTTAACCCGGAAAGTATTATTGCAGGCAATCTTCATTGTGGCGGTACCCTTTCTGCTTTTTACCTTGGTGGCGATAGCGGTTCATTTACCTTTTTATATTTATACCGCTGCCGTCTTCAATATTAAAAACCCGATTACGCCTAATGCAGCGCAGCGGGTAGGTTATTTTAATTTTGAACTCTTATTTTACCTGAAGTATATCTGGCATTTCGAACTACCTCTACTTGTTCCGGCTATTTTTCTATTTCCGCTAATTTTCCGGCGCGAAATATTTAGTTATCCCTTCTCTCAGTTCAATACCAATCGGTATATATTTTTAGTAAGCTATTCCTTTCTGTTAGGGATGCACCTACTATTAAAAGCGCCTCGGGGCTTAACCTTTATTTATGGCTTGCTCTACCTGATTTTTTACTTGGTTTTTAAACGGATTATTCTTCATCGCCCTATTCTAATTACCGTGCTCCTCCTGGGCCTTGCTTACCAGTTCTGGAAATTAGAGCAGACTATTTATACCTACTCCGGCACCTCTTATAACCAGGTTGCCCATTATTTAAAGCAAAAACAGATTACCAAAATAGCCACTACTGCTAGTATGGGATTAGTACCTTACGCCGCTAAATATAGAATACAGGTTGAAGTAGCTCTAACTGCCCCGGAACTCTTTGCCTTAAAAAAAGCTGGTTTTGAGTACGTATTACTTGATGATCATTATAAAGCAGCAAATATTCAATCTTTTAAATTATTGGAAACCCTACCTGCGGAAAAGTCGTGGCCGGAACCTTCGCTTTTATCACCTTTAGTTTACCTGGATCACGCAGAGTTTAATAATTTAACCTACGATCAACTTATCCAGAACCAAAAAAAAGCCTTACAAACGCCTACCCAGTTA
>Ga0210040_10006377_pt1 | contig 14709 bp, 6 predicted proteins | sample CryGeyCG12114_NA_FD_185462 | JGI IMG/M metagenome (GOLD analysis project Ga0210040, IMG submission 185462) | Groundwater microbial communities from aquifer - Crystal Geyser CG19_WC_8/21/14_NA (SPAdes) (version 2) | ecosystem: Environmental > Aquatic > Deep subsurface > Groundwater | place: USA... | reverse complement strand
TTTTGTGGCATGTTTTTATAGTGCTTTGTTGGCAAATTGAATAGCTCGTAGGTTCGTTTGTTCTTTTCTAATTTGGCCACCGTTTTTTCTATAAAAAATGTTGGCAAAGGGTAAACATTTTGCATGAAGTTTAGCATGATAAATGACTGGTGTACGATACTATGCGTACAAATTTCAAATCAGAGACCAAAAATATGGGATAACTGATCATTGCTGTTTATTGATATGTCGCACATTAAAAGTTTTTTTTCTGTGTATATAGGAAATTGAAAGCTGTTTTATACAAATGTTCAATTTGTTTTCATGGTCAAGTACTTAATGTAAGAGACATAATTTGCATTGCATGTCTTGTCATGAAATTGCTTTACCAGTTCTCTATGACGTATTCAAAATGGGAAAATGCACTTGTCAGAATTTCGTGATTATAATGATGACTTAAAAACGAGTTCAAATCCTCCATTGTAATTAATTATCAACGATTGTAAAACTTAATTTTTTCATTAATATGATTTATTCTTCAAATAAATAATGCCTTATAAATTAAACACGTACATTTTTATCTCGCTACTTGCATTAGGAGTGCATCATCAGGATCAGTATCAATTAACCTAGTTTGCTTCCACTTTTCATGCAACTCTGAACTGCATTCTGACACTTTGATGAGAATATAATTTTTTTCTTAACCTGTCCTCCGGGTGTCATTTGAACTTTATTGACTTCCACTTTTCATTACGCATCACGTAGAAACTCATTAGGAGATTTCATTCTCAACGGCCATGCTTTTGAATTCATCATGAGATCGGAAGATGGCATAGGTACATATCTGCGAACACTCCGTCTACCACGCTTATAGTAGTGACTCATCAGTACATTCCTTGGCCTATTCACCATATGATGTGGAAGAATAAAATGAGCAGTTCTCTTGTCAATAACTCTTTTAAATGGACGCCCTTTGGGAACATTTGTACCTTTCCCGTTCATACCGTTAGGTGCTGAGGAACGATGCATTAATGCATTAGGACCAGAAGGGAAGGGTACTATCGGACGCCTTATGGGTCTAACATTGTTTCGGGCCATTGGAGGAGCTGGTCCGTTCAGTCTATTCCCACGACGGGGAGGCATTCGCCTTCTCATTTCCAACATAGCTCTAAAGTCGTCATAATCATCGACTTCATTACTTTCGTCATCATTGTAATCATCTTCTTCCTCTTCGGAAGAGGAAATTTCATCGCCTTCAGATGGAGGCTCCTCTACTTTTACAGGTTGAGGACGTGGAGGAGCTGTAGGCTTATTCTTCTGTATTTCCTCCTTAGAAGGAAACAAAGAAGGTCCACTAAAGAAATTGAATGGTCGACTCAAATAAGCCTGCATTGGAGACAGTGGTTTCACAATCTTCTCTGTAGTAGTAGGCTCTTTAAAAATGTCATCTTCATCCTGGACAATGATTGAAGATCCAAAATTATTCGCAATACGATCGAAATCTGAACTCACGGCTGCTTGTGTTTTTCCGTAGACCACTACAGTTTCATGTTTATGCGGTCTTTGATCATGTTTTGGTGGGTGAACAGCCACAACTTGTTTCGGAGCTGTAGCTTTAACAATTTCTGCCCTGGTGCGGTCTCCTTGTTCATCTTCTTCATCGTCTACGTCTGGTTTATCTTTTCTAGGTATCACTTCATTAGATTCTTCCGAGTCTTGATCATCTCCAATTTGTTCGGATTCCAAACTTTCGCTGTCGCTGTCATTGTCATCAGCTTCCTCTTCGTCATTGTCATCGTCATCATCTTCTTCAGAATCATCTTCTTCACTATCTTCTGTTTTGGGCTTTGTTTTCTTTTTCTCCGTTGGGAGTGCTGGTGGCTTCCCATTTGGTGGTGGAGGAAATTGATACTGGATTTCAGGAATTGGTGCTCTAGTTGTAGAGAATGGCTGATATGGGTCAATATTTGTTGGACGATATCCGAAACCGTTGTTCTGAACGCCGACTACATTTGCAGTACCAGTAGTGCCATCTCCAACTATTATAAATCCTTGTTGGCCTGGTCTGTTCAACGGAGACGGTTTTGGTGGTGTTTTTATTGGGATGTTACTTCCGTTAGCCATTTTCTTGGATAAGTATTCAATGACTTCAGATGTAACTGGACATGTGCTTAGCAGTGCTGAAGCTGTATCAGAGACTGTTCCAGGCTGTTCTTTATCGCCATCTTTGCATTGTCTCGGTTTTCGCATTTTGTTCAGTACTTGTTTAGCCAAATCGAGCTTTTCTTGTTCAGTTGAGAGCTATAGAAAACGAAATATTTAGTTTGCATGGCAGATCAATTATAATGCATATTTATTGCTTTTAGCGAGCTGTTTCAATTTCCTACCTGTCTCATTTGTCTAACTTTGTAGGTCAAATATCCAGACCGGGAGTTGGCAGCTTGCCGATTAGATTTTTTTGAAATATTTGGTTTGGCAATTTCATCTTCTAGATTTCCAATTAGTTCTTCCAGTGTTACTTTCTGAATCATTGTAATATTGTCAGGATTTGAACTGGAAATGCTATCTGCGGCTGTAGCAATAGCTGTTCTTAGTGAATCTGTAGCTGAGATTTTCGGCACCCCAGTTCGGCCACTTGGTTCATCTTCTTCTTCCTCATCCTCTTCATCTTTGTCATCGTCTTCGGCTTCTTCGTCGTCGTCGTCTTCGTCTTTTTTCTTTTTGTCTTCTTTCTCAGCTGCTTTATCTTCTGGATCAATTTGGAAACTTAAAAAGCTAATAAAAAATGTGGATGAATATGTTGACTACCTAATTAGTGGCAATACAAAATAGAGAATGCTATATTGCAACTCACTCGAAAATCTCTATAAAATTCTTGACCAAATAAGTATAATCATTGATAGAGCTAGTATTGCTATTCGGTGTGGCAGCTCCAGGCATATTGCATAGAAATTGGGATAAACAACTTTGTTGAGCCTCCTGTGTGAGAATTTGCCGTAGTAGGGACCTTTTCTGCTGATTATCCAGGGCGTTTATATCAGGGTCAGCCTTTTTTGCTTTCTTTGTCAATGTTTGGCCATATGATTGGGCTGTTTAAAATAATATCCATGTTTGTGATTTCGTGGTTGTAAAATGCAAGTATCATTAATCATTTTGACTTACGAGAAAGGCTATTTTCCACCAATCTGACGATAGCTGGTCTAATGATTTCATTTGTACTACTTTTTGTTTGAATAACTGGATCACAACTGACATAGTTAAAATATAAGGAAAACGCAATGGTGAGTGTAGCACTGAGAATCCATTGCTGGGCCATTTTTGTTGTACAAAAAAGGAACAATCCTGTAGGCACTTTTTTGCTCAATTTGTTCTCACAATTAAATTTTTTAAAAATATAGTAACTAAACCACAGCCGCCGTTACGAGCGAACTTAGGCCTAATGAAATAGTTTGTATCTGTGTTAGTATTTCCTTGAGTATTTTTCCGATACGCAACAATGATGGTTTGAAAAAAAACTTGTTTCCTCGAGAGAGTAAAGACAGGTTAAGTTACATTGCCAGAAAGTACATTTTGAGACTAACTAAAAGTGCACATGGTAGTTCAATCATGTGCTATACATCAGCACATTGAACATGCGTTTTCATTAAGAAGATAAAACTGGCTTAAAATGAAAGCAGAAGTTGGCAGTACTTTTTATGCACGTGTATAGATTATTGATCGCTGTTTAAAAAATATTTTACACCATTTGTTGAAAGAAATTTATAGCTTTTGGAAAATGAAAGTGCATGTGACAAAGCTGTACATACATAACCAACGAATTAACTATGGCACGAATTTGCCAAAATATTTAGGTTATCATCAGTGTTTTTTTCCACAGTCTTTGCATAAATCTCTTTATTTTCTATAAAACTTGAAATTAAAGAAGAAAATATAATACCAAGTAGTGACTTCGTAATATACATATGTAATTAGCTGTTTTATACACACACACACACACAATAAATACATTCTTAAATCTAAAACTGTTTAAATAATTGCATTATTCTTCTTTCAAGTCCAAACTTTTTTTCTTCTTTTTACTCAATGGATTCCCCCGAACAAAAGGGCTGCTAAAATATTTGGACAATCCGTATCCTTTAGTCACTGAAGGTCTACGAATCCGAAATTCCGGAGGACCGGCACCAGATCTTATGACTTCGTGACCAGTGTGGGTAAAATCCGAATATGGTCTGGGATTGAAAGTTTCCTCAGACGAAGGGGGAGGAATAGGCGAATATGGCCTGAAATTATGACTGCCTAAATCTTTATAATATTCCTCCTCTTCTGAGGATTCTACAGATGCAGGTGTAGTTGGTCTATGTCTACGTCTTGTTGTAATCCCAGGACTTCTATATTTTATTTTTTTCCTTTTTCCTGTTGGCTTTTTGTTCAAAATTGGGGAGATTCTTTCCGTGGTCAGTGCGAATTCACTAGGAATGGATACTGTCGTTCCCTTATTTCTCGACTTTATAGAATACTTGGGAATTTTTGGAGCTAATGTTTTTGGTGTAGTTACTACAATAGGCTCTGGTTCTTCATTTTCTTTAGATTCCTGAAACTGATCTCGTTCGACAGTTTCCTTGAATCGAGTTTTTAGTCCCATATGAGCTAGTGGGGCTTTGTCTGGTATGTATGGTAGAGAACCTAAGGGGGGACTTGGAGGTGGGGGTGGATTGTTCACCAAAGGGCTTCTATAGTATCCTGATGGAGGAGTTGGTGAATTCTGCATCTTTTTAATATTTTCGCCTTCTTCATCTCTGATGAAGCTGTTGAAGTAATTTTTTATTTGAGACAGGAAACCAGATGTGTCCATACTAGGTGCCGGGTTGTGTGGTGGATTGTTGTGTGCATAATATGGAGGTATATGCTGATTTAAATGATGTGGTTTTTTATTTGCATTATGATCCGATTCTTCGTGAGATTCTACCGATGCTCCTTTAAATCCATCTTTTCGATAAACAGGAACTTTTTGTGGTGGCGGGTAGTACATTGGTTGCTGTTGAGGGTAACTTGCGAAAGATGGTGGAGCATTATTACTGGGGTCAGAATTGTCCACTGGCTTCACTCCCATGAAATTCATGATGCCGTTCAAAAAGTCATTCTTGAATATCCCCGGCGCTTGAGTGGTTGCTGGAGGATAAGGGTATGGGGGCATTGGATGAATTGCAGAAATATCTTCATTGGATTCGTCGCTTTCGAAACTATCTACGTCATCATAGTCGTATTCTTCCGAACTCGAAGAATGTATTGGTTTTTCTTTCCGCTTTGGAACTGGTTTACTATCCGGATTCTTAGGTTGCTTTTTGAAAGGTGGATGTGCATCACTGAACTCGGAAAAGTCTTTGATATTCACAATATCCGTTTTATTGAAGGGTTTGTTCACATCTGAGAAAACATCACCAACAGGTGGAGCTGGAGGCATCATTGAATCATTTTCATCATTTACTGGTTTTACTGGCTTCAATTCGAGACCAGCAGGTGCAGTTGGTAGCAATATCTGACTGAGAATGTTCACCTGATGTTTCTCTTGCGAAGACATTTCATAAGGATCCGTTTGCGGTTTCGAAGGACTGAATGGAGTTTTCTTCCTATTGGGAAGAGCGAGGTCTTCTGCTTCATCATCAATAGGTCCTATATCTTCCAACTCGTCGTCAAATTCACTCTCATATTCCTCTTCGTCTTCCGGGGAATTTTGATCCGCAAAGACTTCTGCATTGTCTTCAGCCTGCAACTCCATAGCGACTTGATGATGAATTTGAGCAATGTCGTCCGGATGTAAAACTCCATTTGACATTTCTAAATATGGAGATCCGTCGTACACGGATGGAATGTATACATCTTTTATCTCGTCATCATATGGTCCATGATGAAAGGATGGGACCGGTTTTTTATAAGGATGTGGTAATGGAATCGGAGGTCGAAAATCGGGTCTTTTCTTCTTTTTCTCTTTCTTCTTCTTCTTCTTTTTTTTCTTGTCTTTTTTCTTTTCCTTTTTTTTCTTCTTTTTTCCTTTTTTATCATTTTCCGGAAAGTCATCTCGCTGCTCATCATCTACAAATTCGTCGTATGCCTCTTCAGAAGATTCTTCCGATACTGATTCTTCTGAAGACTCTTTTACCGGTTTCTTCTTCTTTTTTTGTTGGACAGCGGATGGGGATGGAGGTCCGGATCCATATCCCCACTGCTTTGTGAGAGGATTCTGTGGAGGTAAGTCATCCTCTTCTTCTTCTCCACTTTCCCCAGAATTAGACTCGTTGGACTCAGATTGTGAATCCTGATCATCCAAGATGGATGGATCGAAACCCAAATCTGCAAACCGCTCGTCGCTTTCATCAGATTCTTCGCTATCTTGCATAGCTTTTTCATTCAAGGTTAAAGCCAAGCTGTTCAGTTGTGTAAGACCTTTTAAAGTCTCTTTCAATGTTTTTATGTAATCGTCCATCGGGACATCTTCAGCCGATGTACTACTACTTGTAATTGATGGCGAATTTGGTTTCCAAGAATCGGAAATATCTGCTTGAGCTTCGTCTTCTTCATTGCTATTCAGTCCAACGATATTTAAGGGTTTCACAACTTTATTTTTATTCTTTTTCTTGGACATGAGCTCAACTATGCCGGGTTTCTTTTTCGATTGGTAATAGGCGGCTAGGGATGTCATAATATCGGAACTTGGGAGTTCAGCAGAGGTTGAGTCTGAATTAGACGCAGCTTCGAATTCCGAAATACCGTAGAGGAAGTCTAGCACTTTTTGTTCAGATAGGGAAGAAGGGGCAATAGGTGGCGCTGTTGTAGTTGGCATCATTAACACAGGCATAACAGGCATGGAAGAAACTGGCTTGACCATTTGAACTAAGGGGGCTTGTGTTGTCGCTGAAGTTGACTGGGTTTCAACACTTTGCGTAGATGTAGCTGGCTGGGTTTGTGGTGCCATCATGAATGGTACCTAAAATTGGAATGTCAGTTAAATAAGCGCTAAAAAATGAAAAAACTTTGCTAACCAGAAGAATTTTGTTGAGCTGCCATACCATGTGCATGTTGTATGGTTGAGCGGCTGCTTGGTTTAAATTGAGAGTAATTTCTACTTTACTCCCAGAACCTCCAGAAATCTATAATGATTGTAAAAACATTATGGGGTGGAAGAATTTTTTGTATTGCTAGGAGACTTTGAGCTACATGTTATTTTACCGGAACTGAGTTTGTGGTACCACTGCTACCTAAAGGCAGATGAATTTTTTCGCCATCCATCACTTTTTTCAAAGTACCAACAATTTCTTCTACTTGTTTGTCTTCAAATGGACATCTATTGTTAAAAAAGGATCGACATTGTCTGCGATTTCCCACTTGGAAAGTTCTACTAGGCTCGTAAGACCCCCGTTTTTGTAAAGTTTTCTCCTGTTGTCATAAAAAAGAGATAATATGGTCAACTGTTCATAATTCCATAATTCAGTCATGCTGAAAGTAAAAAAATGTTAACAATCAAATGTATTCACCTGTCTCATTTCATAAATCTTCTTTTGCAGATATTTTTCTGCATTCAAATAAGCCAGAGCTTTTTTCAAAGCCTGGTGTTTCCCATGTTCACCATCCAATTTCCCTTTACGCATTTGTTTTGTCAATACTAGCAAAACCCTGGGATCAGATAGAGAAGCTAATTGATGAATTTTTTTGGTCAAATATGAAATTTTCTTTTTTGGAGGCAGTTTGGCCTGCACAATTGATAACGGTGAAGTGGCCATTTGATTTGTACTTTGTGTTGTAGGAGTTTCTGCAGTCATTGGCATAATGGATGCCAACTTTTTGACATACCAGGTGGGAGTCGTACTATTTGTAGTAGACATTGTTGGTCCAACACTGCTACTTGAGCTACTCTCTGAATTATCTATACTTTTAATACTGCTGATGAGTTTTTCCGTCGTAGAAATAATAGTATCCATGAATTTGTCCATAGCAGCACTATCCGTTTCATTAATTATGGGCACGCTGTCATTTATAGATCGTCCATATGCCCCATGACCAATGGGATCAGGCCAATCTGGAAATTCGGGTTTATCTCCACGTAACCTTTGCATATGCTTCAACTTTTCCATTTGTATAAATCTAAGAATTCCTGGATCTTCTTCTGCCAACTCTTGCTCAGCGAGAAATGCGATTTCTGGATCTTCCTCAATTGAAAGCATATCCCGCTCCTCTTCATCATCGTCTGCATACATTTTTTCAAACTTGTCTTGCGGTTGAAACCATGCAGGAAAGTTTGGTTTTTCTTTAAATCTCCTGAATAAATCATGTTTAGCTTTTTGCTTTTTTTTCGTGCTCTCTTCTTCATCGTCGCTGCAAAAAAGTATATGAGAAGGATTTATAAAAAATTACATTCCCAAGATTTCTAAAACGCACAAGATAATCAGTATGAAAATATATGCATAAGCTAGTCAAAAGAGATAGTGGATTAAGATAGTCAAATCTGGTTTCCACGTAATAAGATTCGCAAATTTTATGCATAGCGTCCACTCCTGACTCCTACTTACATACTGGTTCATATATGCAGTTCCTTTGTTTACCATTGTCCCCTTATCTGGTACACTAGCTAGGACTAACTACTACTACTATGCTTTACATCGTCTTCGAAACCAATTTTTTTTTTAAATCGTAACTAACTAACTAACGATTAATTTTATTTTTAACTTACAATAGGAAATCATTGAGGAGGTAGACGTAGTCATTTAGCAAATTGGTTTTTGATGTAGGCACTTTATTACCAACTCCAAGTCCACATAAAACTTGAGCTAGGCAATTTCGGCGATCTAAGGAGCTTAGTAACAGTCTAGCTCTATCTTTAAGTGCTGATTTCCCTGTCCTTTGCTTGACAAGACTGTCATTTTCTTTTTTCTCCGATGACGCGTACACGCCTGCAAAAAAATTGTCATGAATGTGTGAAAATTGCCACTATTTGGCCCATGTGTTTAATATTAATTGTGACACATACCATTGCCATTGTGTGACTGCTTGGCAAAAAACAGAATGGACACCAAAGAGACGTATACATAATTGAATTCCACTGCTGGCACTAATTGGGCTCTAGTTTCTTCCACTAATTCATTTAGCAGCCACCACAATAGGCCCAAAAATATTAGACCAAAAAGTCGAGTTTTTCTCATTCTGAACACTTCATGAATACCGAATCACCCGTTTTGGGTTTATTAATACCAATTTTATTAATAATAAAGTCACATAGCACTGTGGTATTGACACTGAACCCTAATATGTATATGATGAGGACTGGGCACAGAAAAAATGTGTTCACAACTCACTTTTATTAATTGTGTATACTACTAATGTGTATGCATAAGATTCACTTTCAACAATGAGAGTGAACTTGAGCCAGGAAGTGAAACCGACATTATAGGAATTGCTGTAAACATCATAATATGGAATGCATGAGAACATACTATATGAAATCATCACCTGCATATAATATGCATTTTCTTAGCTTACGATTCACTTTTTATGGTGACGAACATTATTATTTACCTATTGTGGGAAGGTTACACTACTCACATTGTTTTGTTTCATTGCACTCGTGAGTCGTTTTGCCCACTGTACTATGTTATGTACGTACGCACGGGATATGACACGTATGATTGGAGACCCAGTTTAGTTCTCGTGATTTCTCTAATACCTTTGTTAGGTGGTGGAGTAGTTAGAAACGATATTATAGTGGTTTACTGCAAAAAGAAGAAAGTGGACAAGTGACTCTGACTAAGCCACTGGTGTGCCCTCTGTTTTTGCTAAGTAGGTGAAGATTTGCTGTAGATTTAAATGTTATCGTGTGCCGTGAATTTTGATGTGCGAGACATCTTTTGTGAAAACATTCAATTTTCAGTTCTTTCATGAATAGCAATGATAGGGTGAAAAATGTTATTTGAGATCGGAAAACAAACTATAGACAGACTTAACTGACTACTGACTACTGTGCCATTGCTGATAGCAGGGATGGAAGATTTGCCTACATAAAATATGTGTAGAAAAAACTGTACACTATTTCGTGAACTTCACTCATGAATGAATACATTACCCTTAAGATTGTAATTTTTTGTACCAAATGGCTGTAAAATGCGTTGTGCTACATTTTGGAGATGAATATTGCCATTGTCATGTGGATATGACAAAAAATCCATTGAACGAACAAAACGTGTATAATATGCTGTTGAAATAAAAAATATACTTAGGGGCAATTAGGCACCTAGGCTCAATTTTTACTATTGAGCGTTTAAAATTGCCTTAACTTATGCAGTATCGTGAATTTAATTAAACGCTTTCAATTACAAAAAATTAATAGTTTATTGACTTAAACAAACGTACTTTCCAAGAAGATAAAGCCATAAATACTAAAAATATTCTATATTACTTTTCATCCACACAAGAATGGTACAAAATAAATAAATAAATAAATATCCATACACACATAAAAATCCCTTGAACAAAACACCTTATTTGTAATCTTCCTCTGAAGAGCTAGACACTGAATTCTCGACAGAATCTACAGTGGGTCTGGCAGTTACAACTGGAGCTGGATTCTTATTTTTCTTGCGAATCGTGTATTTCCCCCCAGACGCAGCAGCACTATGAATCCCCTTGATTTGATTTGGCTTTACATCCTCTTCAGAAAATTCCGGCGTTTGATCCGCCGATGTGGAAAATGTATTTGCAACCGCCCCGAAATCAGTCAACATATCCCGTTCGTCATCATCAACAATTTGTTTCTGCATTTCCCGCATAGGGGACGCATCGAAATAGTCCGCATAGCCATCTCCACTACCATATGTAGTCTGGCTTTGTTGCGCACTAGTCTTCACTTTGGTATTTTTATTTCTCCTTTTTGGATCAAAATTTTGTTGAACATGTTCAATTTTACCAGACTCATAGTAAGCTTGGTTATCACTATTTTCTTGGTCCACAACAACTACTGGGGGATACAATCCCGTTTCCTTTACTACCAGATGTGGCCTCGTGTTTTGAGGTTTCCTTTTTTTACTGTAATCCCCGTTTTCCAAATTGGGATCTGGACCTTGTGGCTCATCTTCCTCCTCTTCTTCCGACGACGAAGATTCCGCACTGACCAAGTCGTCTTGAACATCCCCTGAAAACTTTTGTTGAGGATATTTCCCCGATTGAGGATTCTTGGTAGGACGATGTGGGATTCCCACTGCAGGGTTTGTCCAGCTACTGAACCACGGGATAGAAAATCCTGAGAATATGGATGATAATATTCCACCGGCCGGTTTCTCTCCAGATCCCCCATATTGGGCAGGAGGTCCTGGTGGATAAGTTTCTACTGTAGTAGGCCGCGACGGTGCGGATATTGGTTCGTCACTACTGGGATAGTTAGGGGCCGGGTAATCGTTATATCCAGGTGGAGGTCTTCCTTGGGGTCTGCCGCCTTCACTAGGACGTGGAGGATATCTATCTCCATGTGGAGGTCCATTGTCCGGTCCTCCTGGATAGTGGTTTTTACTAACTTTTTCATATTCAATATCATCTTCTTCCTCTTCAGATACACTGCTGGCTGCTACTTGTGTATCAGGTGCAGTGATGTCTTCAGCAGACGGCTCTTCTACTGAATCCGGAGCTCTTGGTCTGTATCTTCTAGGTGGGGGGCCTGGTGGTCTTCCATTCCTATATCTATTCATAGAAGGATACATATTGTAGTCATTGGGAATATCGTTGTATGATTGATAAGCGGCAGCGGTTGGAGGATATACATTAGCGGGTGCAGTGGGATATTCGTCTTCGTATTCTTCTTCATCTTCTTCGTCTTCATCCTCCTCTTCAGACTCGGAGGATGTCTCTTTATTTTCCACTGGATCTTCCTTTACTTCTTCAGGTTTTGCACCCAGTAAATACGCATCCAGGTTCTCAGCAGCGCCATCTTTGGGGAAAGAATTATCTACTTTTTGGAATGTTGAGCTCCCTTTGTCAACCGTGGCTACAGATTTCTTAGGGTCCGTGAAAAGTGAGTAAATCTTCATAGGCTCTACTTCTACGACTTCATCTAAACTGTAGTCATCCGTATCGTCCATAGCATCGAATTCATTGTTAGATTTTTTGAGTCGGTCGTTAATTATTGTGGTCATTGTAGGAACTTTTTTCGGGGAAGAGTATACTGTGGTCAATTTCGAAGTGACTGTTTGAGCCTCTGGGATGGCCTCAGTGGTAGTCGGCGCGTAAGTAATGATCGATACTGTGGCATCGGTTGGTGGCGCAAGGGTGTTAAATGGCTTGCTGATTTCAGCCATTTGATTCTTCAATTTGAGTTTTCCTTGCGAAAATTTTAAGGGTTTCACCTGGGTAGGTTTTTTCACCGGCTTGTCTAATAAATTGTTGGTTCGGTTTAATACTTGCATAGTTAGTTCTAAACTCATTGTGCATTCGCTGAAGATTTTACGGCATTGTCGGGGACTTCTTAATGTTTGACCAATGTCGGATGAGATTTTTATCAAGGTTGTTAGTCGCTCCACCTAGTATGGGAATAGTAATAATTAGTTAATTAGTTAGTTAGCTTTCTAATACTAACTTATTCATGTAGTTAGTTTGCAATTAATAAGTAGCTAGGTATAGTTAGTAAGTACCCGACTTAGTTCGTTGTACTTCCTCTTTGCGTATGCAACTTTATTGATTCCACGTAGTCTCAAAGATCTGCCCGTAGTTGTTTCATTAGCAATCATGGGAATGCTGCCATTAGCATTTGACAGTGCTTTACCCCATCTTTGGTAATTTCTGTGGGCAAATCTATGCGCCTCTATGGTTTCGTCACTTTCATCTATAGAATCTTCTGAGAATGCGGATGTGTCATGATTTTGGTCATCCCCGAACACTTTTTCAAATTCCTCATCAATATCGTGTCTGTTTAAAAGCATATTTCTTTTTAGATCACATGTTTAGTATTACAAAAAAATCGTTTTACTGACATTGAGTAATAGCATTTTAAGTAGAATTAATTTTGAAAATTAAGACGGAAGACTGCATCTTTAAATTCATGCAACTCATCCCATGAAATGAAGCTAGAGGTAATTTATCATCGAGTTTTGCATGCAAATGTACATTAATCCACACATGCCAGTTTAACAAGCTTTCTATAATACTTTGTTAGTTAGTTAGTAACGAAAATGCTATGCAGTGTGATCTCAATGTTCAAGGTTGCCATTATTCCATCACACGCATAGCTCGAAATTCGTCACATTGCATGAGTTCCGTTATAGTTGTGTCTAGAAACTGACTGGCTGACTGACTAGTCCAAAATATTGAAATATCAAATATACAAGGGCATACAGGTTTGCTACTGATGGCATAGTCATATCATATATATCGGTCATTTAAACTTGTTTACGGGTTTAACTTGTATGGTTTATGTGTATTCGTCAGCTCAATACTTGCTACTTTTTACAGCCCCCAATTCTGCAAATGAGATCTACATAGTCACACAATAATTACGCCAATAACTTACTTGTTTAAGTAAATAAGGACACGAAAAAAGTCGTCATCTACTTTGAACGTGGGTCCTGAGGATACCGAATTGACTTCGCAAAATGCCTTGGAAATGCATGGCTTCAGATCTGAGGATGTTAACCCTAATTTCCGTACAGTTTTTCCTAGTGAAGATTTAATGGATTTACCTCCATGTTGGTTAGGAGGTACCCTACTTTTCACTGAGGCGCCGACACCTGACAGGCGAACAAACGATTAAATAAAATTCTATGCTAAATGAAAAAAAAATGTTTTTAACCGCTTTGAAACTTACATGACTGGAAAGTGACACTAAAAACTAACAATATGCATGACAATCGCCACAAAATGGGAACTGGAGCCTTCATTTGTCTTAAAATCTGGTGAACTCACCAGTTAAACAATGAACTGACACAGTTTTTTATACGTGAATCACAAAATTCTCACAAATCAATGTTTCAAGCACAACTTTAACTGGCCATAATACTATTGGTTCTTACTGATGAAAATTCCCATGCGGAATGAATGAACTCACTCTCATTACTTTTTATGAAACGAGCAACCACTGAAACAAAAGTATATATACAATAATCACAAAAGTTGCTTGTGATTATAAATTGTGCACAGTAGTATTGCCAGCTAACCAACCAACTAACTAACTATCTACAATGTAACAATGGCTATGCATAGTAGATACTGGCAACTAACTAACTAACTAACTAGCGTCTGATTTCAACAGTGAGTAAAGAAAACAAAGGCAGAAATGGCAATTTTGGGACCATCTTCATATGTGAAGTATACTAGAGCGTTAAACAAAAGGAGGGCACCATGTTTTCTTCATTATGATCATTTCCTTTACCGTATGCCAACTATATTCCTCACTTGTGATTTTTTTGCTCCACAGGTAGTTTATAAGTTCGTTAGCAAGTATAGTACGCATAGTAGCTTTTTACGCTACACGCTGATCAAAGTAAGTAAGTTACTAGTTTGCGGTGGTTAATGATGAATGCGGAGATACATTATTATTGTTATTTGAGGGAGATGACAAAATTTAAATATTGTTAATTTAATAAGCAAGAAAGTGTGGACATCAAATGCATGTATTAAATGAATCCCCCATACTATTGTTTTGTTTTTCAATGTTAACAGAGTGCACTGACTGAGCTGAAAAGAATTTTAAAGGTTGGACACAGT
>Ga0210040_10006376_pt1 | contig 14712 bp, 16 predicted proteins | sample CryGeyCG12114_NA_FD_185462 | JGI IMG/M metagenome (GOLD analysis project Ga0210040, IMG submission 185462) | Groundwater microbial communities from aquifer - Crystal Geyser CG19_WC_8/21/14_NA (SPAdes) (version 2) | ecosystem: Environmental > Aquatic > Deep subsurface > Groundwater | place: USA... | reverse complement strand
TTACACGTACATGTACGTATTTGGTCTCCAAGGGAATTTTTGGCAACTACGCTTATGTACGTAGTTGGGGTTTTTGGGATGTTTCCTGAACTACGCATATTTACGTGTTTGGTAGCAAAGAGGTTAATGAATCAATTTTTTGAAGTAAAAATTCTAACCAGTTGTTAAAAAATAAAAAATTTAATTAAAATTTGAGCGATTTTTTCTAGGTCCTTCTTGGAATATTTTTTTTATTTTTTCCAATACAAACAATAAAAAATAAGAAACTATTTTTGTTGAACATCCTATGTTGGGCTGAAAATACTTCACAAATTCCAGCAGAGGTCATCAACTTTATGTCTTCATTGTTGTCATTTTCAAAATATGTTTATTTCATTTACATCAATATAAGTTTGGGAAAAAAAGTTTTAAATCCAATGAACCAAAGTTTGCATCTCGTTTAGAAAAAATTAAAACATTTTAATGACGGTACAAATAATTAATAGTTAGTGGCCGAAAAATTTCGAAAGTGCCCTTTTTCGACGCGACTTCTCAGTTGTTGTACACATTGTTTTCTAAAGTTAAAGGTAGCGAGGGATTTCTAAATTCTACTCACTTTCAATTTGGAATTCTAAGAGTGAACAGTGTCATTTTACTGCTCCATATGTGCTTATAATTGCCCTTTTGAAAGTATTTGGATTGTTTTACATGCTTTAGTGGAGTCATTAAAGATATTTTGTAATAATCTGTGAAGTTATTATTGTAATTAAGTCTCACACGCACGCAGTAAACTGGAACTATCGACATCGTCATTGAATCAGTTAGATCTTTGGACGATTTAAGAAATGTGGCATCTCCACTGTAAAGAATAATTTACAGTTAGTTAGTTAGTTAGTTAGTTACTGCTACTACTACTACTACCTACTACAACTTTCTCGGCACGTCCCCAGTAGCCAATCAGCACCAGCAGCCAACCAGGAATCGGCCACCCCTCCACGCTGGCAATGAGTTGGCAATTTTTTCTTCTTTCTCTTAGTTAGATAGGGGGGATGGGAATTTTTTAGTGTCAGTTGTGGTTTGGCCGTCTACTTGAATTGATATTTTTCTGTGTACTTGAATTGTTATTACTGTGAACTTGAATTGATATTTCTGTGTACTTGAATTGTTTTTACTGTGAACTTGAATTGATATTTCTGTGAACTTGAATTGATATTACTGTGAACTTGAATTGATATTTCCAGAACTTGAATTGATATTACTGTGAACTTGAATTGATATTTCTGTGTACTTGAATTGTTATTACTGTGAACTTGAACTGATATTTCTGTGAACTTGAATTGATATTACTGTGAACTTGAATTGATATTACTGTGAACTTGAATTGATATTTCTTGGAACTTGAATTGATATTTCTGTGAAGAATGAATTAACAATTGTGAGCATTCAAAATAAACCACAGTGTGCAACTGAAATTGATAGTTCTGAGCTTCCGGAACTGACATTTGCGAGCATTTCGAATTGTTGCATTCGATATTTAATAACAACCCCTCAACGGTACTGGTTAGTTTGGTTTTCTTTAGTATTTCTTATTACGGCATCCGAGCATGATCACCGAACAATCGAAGAGCTAAGTTAGATTAGTTGAGATTGCATGAATTAAGAACGAGCTCGTCCGGTCTAATAGGGATCGAGGCTGCAGAGCTGGCCCTAACTGCTTCTTAGTTAGTTAGTTAGTTAAATAAAGAAACCAGGGAACGAGTTCCCCCGATCTAGTAGGATCGAGGGTTTTGAGCTGGCCCTTTGCCCGACCCAGAGGATTCGCCCCGCACAAAGCGGAGCCGCATTCTCATGAGTCATAAAAGTGAGCATAAAATGAGCATAAAATTCCTAAGCTTAATGTGGTTAAGAGTTATTATTGCAGCTTTTCACAGGATATCCAACAATCTGGACAAAAAATAAACTTCAGAGGCAGGAATATATGACGGAGCGCCCACAACTCACCTCTGAAATTTGTAAGTCTAGTTGGTACTACGGAGTACAGAGCCCTAGTCCGCGATACAATTAAGTATCCGAGTTTCTAAACATTACAAATTGGCCACTCTGCCAGGATATCTTAGTTGAAAAGTTGCCTTCGAATTTGTACGTGCTCCGATTTACCCCAAACGGGACTTAGTCAATTTGTGCGTGCATCGAATTACCCCAAACGGGACAGTCGATTTTGTACGTGCTTCGAATTGCCCCAAACGGGACCTAGTCGATGTTTTACGTGCTTCGAATTGCCCCAAACGGGAGTTAGTCAATTTGTACGTGCTTCGGTTCACCCCAAACGGGACTTTGTCGAATTTGTACGTGCTTCGATTTAAAGGTGATATTTCGAAAGGAACTAGAAAAACGAACATAAGGAACCAGTGAGCCACTTACTTCGTTTATTCGAGCCATTAATGAGTACTACGAACGTTTGGGTGACCATTCTATGCTCGAAATAGACAAAGTGAATAGAATTCTCCGGCAAATGCATCCAGAATATCGGATTGCCTTGCAAGGAAAAGTTATAGATTCGATGCAAACGCTTAAGCAGGCTGCTTATGAAGCTCAAGAAACTAGAGATGATAACCCCGGGGAATCCCGTCCCCGGGATCCCGGGGAATCGGACATTTTAGGGCCGGGATTTCCCCCGGGATTCATTGACGGGATCCCGGGATTGCAGGAATAATTTTTAATCATAATTAAGCAACAATTAACCGTTAAAATGCATTTGCATGCATGATATCTTGACAAGAAACAGAAAGGAAGGTTCAAAATAGACGAAAGAAATTCTTTTGTACGCAATACAGAGCATTTTCACAGCAGAAAGTATTTGTTTCCAACTAAAAAAGCCATTTAGCTTGACCATTTGTCTACTCCGGCGGTTTGAAGTGTCTTCTAATATTTTTTATAACAGCTGAACTGACTGAACAAGTATTGTTTGCAACTAAAGAATTAATTGGCTTACTTTTGGTTGCTAATATTATTAAAATTTGAAATAACTAATTCATTTGAAGCGTGGGAGTATCTTGGACAAGGTAAAAGTAGTTAGGCTAAACGCAAAGTTTGTGAAAAAAATTAAAATGTGGTGAAATGTCAACCTAGGGGCTCTACCACATCTTCAGTTCAGGATTTAAAGAAACGAAACTTTTTGGGGTTAACGTCAATAAATGATATAAAATCATACTGTTTCATGCAATTTTAAATCTTCAATAAATTGTTTATTGAAGATTATAAGGACATACTTAAGCCTCCAAGTCCCTTTCATTTGTGATTTTTTTCCAAGAATTGGAAATTAGAATGAAATAATACCAAACTTTTGTTTGGTTGCTTTTGAAACGCGAAATGAAAACAGTCCTACCAGCTCTTAGTCAGTTATGTGGTGTTGTAAGAAAGTCAAACTGCAGTGCATTATGCTGTCCATTTTTTTTGGTCCATTTCTGTTTGTTAATGAGATATTTTTGCAGCCCTAAACTGTCTTTCGTTGTCTTTATCCATCAAGGTAAATAAAAGTACCGCTGTACATTGTTTAAAGTATATTCATGTCTTTTGAAATCCCCAGGTTGCTACCTACAAGCATTAAGTAACCCGAAATTGTATCGTATTATCCAAAAAAAAAACGATTCCTCTTTTCTTATTTTCTAAGTTTAAAATACTTTGTACTTAGTTTTACATCATTTAAATACCAAACTAGTAGTGATAAAATTTCCCCGGGATTCCCCGGTATTCCCCGGGATTGAATATTTCCAATCCCGAATCCCGGGATTGTAAAATAGCCCAGGGATTATCATCTCTACAAGAAACCATCAAGTGGCGTCGAACCTACAAACCACCACCGTGTGAGGGTAGTGTTGAACCTTCGTTAGTGTGGCACCCAAGTGAATCAGAGGTCAATCTTGCGAATAAATCAGATCGTGAATCTCGAGCTCCATTTTATGGTGAAGATGCTCCCATCTTGCACCCAGTATCTTTTGACGCCTACAGTTATCATCACTCCGAACCTCGATCAAAGGTCACTTTCCAAGTTCGAGTTTCTCAGGGTGTATCCACGCCTGACATAAATCATTTTCGAAGTCAGAGGGTTTCAAATCCTGTCTCCATTGTGAGCCGCAGTGTTTCACCGGACAGAGGTGAAGGAGGACACACCGACACCTCCTCCCAGACAGAGAAATCTGTCCGGAGGGTCTAATTCCGGATCTTTCACATGCGGCCAGGAGGGTCATTTTTCACGTGACTGCCCCCAAAATCGTTCAAGGCAGGGAAACTCGATGAGCCCGAGTCGAAAGTGAAGACGACTCGGGTGTATGATCATAAGATATTGTTTGGAGAAAAAGACTTATTGCAAAACTGTCCCACACTCTTAATTCGAATGTTAGGAAAAAAAATTACGGCCTTAATTGATACCGGCTCCCCCTTTTCTTTCGTGGAGCTCATTGAGGCCAACAATTTACCAACGACATCTTGTTGGGTTCCACTTAAGTTTTTGTTTGGGAGTTACGTCTGTGAAGAGAGCATTACTCTCTCAGTGTCCTACGATTCAGGCGTTCTCCTACATAGTTTCTACGTAGTTCCGGTTCCGGGCAATGTTCAGGCAGTGCTTTTAGGCCGCGATTTTATCGTTGCCGCAGGAATCAAACTAACCCAACAAAGTGGCAAATTACCTCTAATGAGCAAGTCCGTCCCAGCGAATCAAAAGCTCTGCTAGGAGAGCCAAGCCATATCTCTTACTTCGCATCCTCCTCTTACCCCCAATCTACATGAAGACTTCAGTGATAACTTTGGTTATTCAATTCCCGCGGAAATAATTTGATTATCTTGTTTTATCTCTCACCGAGGATCATATCACTTCGTTTGAATGCCAATGGGATTACGAAACGCTCCAGCAACTTTCCAACGAAGTATCGATGAGGTGTTAGGCAAACTGAAGTGGCGTATTTGCGCAGTGTTCTTCGATGACTTATTGGGTCACAGTCGCACCTTCGAAAAGCATCTCATCGATCTTCCTCAGATTCTATCTATGACTATTCACCCCAAGAAGTTCAATTGTGCCGTCGAAAATTCAAACTACTTGGTTTCATCACCGACCATGGACAGATTAGGCCTGACCCAGATAAAGTCTCTAAATTGAAAAATTACCCTGTTCCCTGAAATGTAAAGGACATACAAAAGTTTTTAGGATTGATAGGTTTCTACCGCCGGTTTATGGAAAAGTTCGCCGATCTCGCACGCCTACTTACCAAATTGTTAACTAAATCTGTGAAGTTTCAGTGGACTGAGGAAACTCAGTCATCTTTCGAAAACCTACGAGATGCGCTTATTAATTACACCTTATTATACTTACTGGATCTCAATAAGGCTTTTACAATTCAAACCGACGCAAGCGAAGTCGGGATAGGACTGCTGATACTGATACTGATACTGCTACAAGAAATAGATGAAGTTCGAAATCCTGTGTGGTTCGCGAGCCGAGTGTTTCAGGGTGCTGAAACTCGATATTCTACGAGCGAGAAGGAGTGCCTTGCTGTCATTTATGCACTTGGCAAGTTTCGTGAGTTCGTCGAATATTTCAAGTTCATAATCGAAACCGATCATCAAGCTCTAGCTTTGTTACAACGTATAAAGAACCCTCAGGCCGTTTAGCTCGTTGGTTCATGAAGCTCCAAATGAATAACTTTCAAATAAAGTATCGTCCAGGAAACTCCACACGTATTCGTGGAGCCGATGCTCTGAGTCGCACTCATGAATCGGTACTTTTAGTCGAAAACAACGAACAAGAAATTTCACGCAGCATTGTCAAAGCTGGGCAAAGTCAAGATGCCATATTGAATCAAATTATTCAGGCGAAACAAGAAGCCGGTAGCTCGAGTACTTCGGATAAGAAGATTTCAACTCTTGCTAAGTTTGCCTCGATTACTCCCGACGGTCTTCTTATACGTTATGTAGGTCCTCGAGGAAGACCATGGGGACATGAGAGCTTAAATTACAAAGTTTGGATACCTAAATGTCGAAGAGATAAAGTTTTGAATATTTTCCACACTGATTTGTTGGCTGGCCATCTGGGGATAAGAAAAACTCACCAACGCCTAGAAGATAGAGTTTACTGGGAAGGGATGCGAGCGGACGCAGTCAAGTTTGTTAAATCCTGTGTTCGGTGTCAAGAAAGTATGCTACCAAAAATTCGACGAACAATCGGGACCTCGATGATCGCTCAATTCCCTTGGGAAATAGTAAGCGTCGACTTAATGGGTCCCTATCCGAAAGGTGCTAAACAATCCACTCATATGTTGGTTCTCGATGATAATTTCTCTGTTCGTCGAAATGTTTCCTCTTAGAAAAGCGAATTCCAAAAATTTTCTCGATAATTTGTCCGTCGATGGGGAGTTCCCCGAGTTATTGTGTCTGATAATGGAAGCCACTTTACTTCGAAAGAATAAATCCTGCTGTTCCATGTTAGGCCTCGAAACTTTTTATATTTCCGCTTATCATCCTCAAGCAAACATGACAGATAGATATATTCAAACCTTAAAACGAGTAATAATAACTACGAGCGATCAAATGAGAGATTGGGATATTCATGTTAGTGAATTGTGCTTTGCTCTCCGAACTGCAGTGAATGATAGTACAGGTTTTTCTCCTATGTATACTTTAACAGGGCAAGAACCTCGAACTCCATTTGATAATTTGCTCCAAATTGAAGTCCCCAATAATAAACACTGTAAAGATATCTCCAATCGTAATTCTTCGATTCATAACTTTGTCTTCGACGAAATAACGAAATCACAAGATCTTCATGAAACATTATAATTCAAAAATCTAAATTTCGGTCTTATCGTGTAGGAGATGTAGTGCTTGTAAAAACGCACTTTTTGAGTGATGCTTCGAAAGGCTTTAGTGTAAAGTTGGCAAATAAAAGAAAAGGCACCTATCGGGTAGCTTTTATGGTCAGTAGAATACAATTTGCTTTCCGTTTCTGTGGTTCGAAATTTGCCGGTTGATCTCTACATTATTTTCCGACTTCATACAACAATTAACTTGATTTCTTTTGTTGGCTTTTGGCATTCGCAATACTCCGAGCTGACCACCTACTTGAGGAGCCAACTTGTGGACCAAACTCTTTTTGCATTTCTATAAAAAGCATTTTCTCTTTGAGAGCCCCATCCCCGGCATCAGGGAGCTGACCAACAAATTATAGACTCCATGAATGATGGGAAAGATGAACAGGATGAAGGATATTTTGAGTGCGAAGAGTACAGGATGAAAAAGGAAAAACGGATGTCTTGCCTGCTTAGGAAAAAATCAGCGGGCAAAAGAGTGCAAAACATTTTAAAAATGTCCACTGTGCTCCAAAAGCATGAAATTTTGTTGTGCCCTGAACTGCCTAATAATCAATGTCGAGAAGAGACTGGACCTGGAAATAGAGATGATCACGTCCGGGACGTTAAAATGAACTTTTCAGAGTGCTCGATTGTATACTTAGGAACATTCAGAGTTTAGCAATGGAAATCGAACGCTCTAGATCAGAGCGTTATTGGATTCAGGTGAACAAAGATCGTATATTACTAGCAATGCTGCAACAAAATTAGGATTGCATCCAGTTGGAGAAGAAAAATTAAGCCACACATTATTTGGAGGTGTGTGCACTGGAGCAAAATCAGTAAAATCTTACATCGTTACCTCTTCAAATACTACTGGAGTCTCAATGAACCTCAACCTCTTAAAATGTGACAAAATATGTGAGAACCTGCCTACTTTAAACGTATGGTCATAGTTGAACACATTGAAGATAAAGAAGATTTGGATCAGCGATTTAAAACCATCAACTTCTGATGAAATCAACGTACTTATTGGAGACGATTATTACGGACAGTTGATGACTGGCCAAGTTTTGCATTTGGATCCAGGACTCACAGCATTGGAGACTAAATTGGGCTGGGTTGTACTTGGAGTGTTGAACTGTTCAGAAAAAAGATCTACGATTCATGCGATGAGTGTAATCAACTTGCCTGTAAGAGACACGTCCTCCACGAATTTGCTTTGGAGTTTGGAAGTTCTCGGTATCACTGATCCGGCAGAGCATAAATCTCGTTTGGAGAGAGAAAAGGCTACCAGAGAGCACTTTAGCAGTACTGTAACATAGAACGACGATGGACGTTACATTTTGAGGCTCCCATGAATCTCTACATCGAAGGAATTAGTTGATAATCAGAAAATTGCTTCATCCCGACTAAAAAACACAACTCAGAAGCTGATCATGAACAACAAGTTTCAGGATTACAGTCGAGTTTTTAAAGAGTGGGAACAAGAAGCAATATTGGAGCAAGCAAAATCATAATCAAATAATTATCCTTATTGTCATCTCCCGCATCGAGCAGTTTTCAAGAAAAGTAAAACCACGCCAGTTTGCCGTGTTATCTATCTTTAAATGAATGTCTGGAAAAAGGACCAAACCTCATCGAACTAATTCCAACTGTACTTTTACGCTTTCGAGAGCGACGAATTGGAGTCGTTGCGGATGTTCGGAAATCGTGTGCGAGAGATTTTACAATCTTCTAGTGCAGATCAATATAGACATGTTCCAGGGATCCATAACCCAGCTAATTTTTCCTCATGAGGATGCACAATAACAGAGTTATTACAATCGAAATGGTGGGAGGGTCCCAATTGACTGTATATGACAAGAAATAACTGGCCTGGAGGATGTGAACAAATCGATGAAGAGGAGGTTAAGAAAGAGAAAAAGAAAAAGATTACAATCATGACAGTTCGTGACGATATCGACCCATGGTTCATGTTTCCGATTCAGCAGTTTCCGATCAAACGTGATAATGATTGGCTGGATCACAAGATTCATTTAAAAATGTCAGAAAACAACCTTTGAGATTGGCTTACTGACTCTGAGAGAAACAGAAGCTGGGGAGCGAACTATTTTCAGATTGATTCAAAAACAAGCTTTTGGAGGGATAAAAACTTTTCCTAAAGGATCCAAGAATCTAAACAGGTTTATTGATAAAGATGGTTTATTTCGAATGAAGACGAGGTTGTGCAACAGAAATGACACGGCGGACTTTAAGACTCTAGTTTTACTATCGAAATTCGGACTTGGTGTAGAGCAATTAATTAGACAAATCCACGTAGAAAACAATCATGCTGGCATACAAACTACGATAGGAATATTAAGTGAACAAGTGTGGTTAATTCAAACAAGAGCTGTAGGAAAAGTTATCGAAAAATGCGTTACGAGCAGAAGATTCAATGCAAAGCTAGTAGAAGTGATGCCTTTCCCTTTGCGTGAAAATCGAGTCCAAAGATGCGAAAACATACATTTATACAAAAATACTTTTTGAATAAAAGCACAATTTTTCAATTGCCCAAAATTTACTTTCAGGCCCGAAAAAAACTTTTTTTAAAAAGTTTGTTCAAATCGTGTTTTGAGTCGTGAACCACTTTTCAGGCCTGAAAACTTTTTTTTTCAAAACTTTGTTTAGGAGGTGTTAAGGGTCCAAAAAAATACTTTTTGAAAAAAAGCAAATTTTTTCAATAGCCCAAAAATCACTTTTAGGTCTGAAAAACAATTTTTTAACAAGTTTAGATTGGATGATCATATTCAAGGTAAAAATGTGCTCTTCACAACTTCGCTCTTTTCTGAAACCATTTTGATAATCGTTCAAGATTGGTGTAGTTTTCAGCACCTTCCAGAAAAGTGTTGAGTCTTGTATTCAGAATAATAGTGAAAAACTTCAGTATTGTAGGGAGAAGACTAATAGGTCTGCAGTTTGCAGGATTTGTTTTATCTCCTTTCTTGAAAACTGGAGAAATAATCGCTTCACACCATTTCAGAGGGACTTTACTATTATCTATACATTTGTTGAACAGGGTTTGAACCATCTCTAATGCGTTGAAGGGTAAGTTTTCCCATATCTCGTTAGGGAATAGATCTTGGCCAGCTGCTTTTTTTGTCTTCAGTGATTTGGTTACGGCCATCATTTCTTCAATTTTTATGTGTCCATCCAGTAGTGGGTTTTCAATTTGAGGTTCCATAGTTGGTTCGGAAGTGGTACATGAGCAATTTTCTTCAAACGTCTTTGTAAAATGTTCTTCCCATTCCGACTTTGATATTCCTGAAATGTGTTGAGGTGTGAAGTTGAACGATTTGATTGTCTTCCAGAATTCTATTGTTTTAGTATGGTTAAATAGCGAGGCCAGTTGTCCCTCTTTGTATGTCTTCTTTTTTTGTTTACACATCGTATTATACTGCTTGCTTTTTTCTTTATACAATGAGGCGTAGAAATTTTGGTCCGAAGCAATCGAACTTCTAAGTTTCCTGAGGTAATATACCTTCTTTGCTTCACCACATTCTTTGTCAAACCATGGAGAAAAAAAAAATGATATTTTCGGCTACTGTCCGGCTTAAAGATATCAGAATCGACCGCAGCAGCATGTATATTTTCATGTAGTATGTTATCTAAACTGTCAACGTCCTCTTGAAATATTGATGTGTCTTGCACGGTATGAAACAGCTTAACAATAAAATCCAGCTGATGATCAGGGGATGGAAAACAGAGGTATTTAGGTGTAGTAATTTTCAAATTTGTGTCATCGTTGCGTTGGTGGCTGTGTTTTATCCATGTAGTGATTGGTAGATGGTCTGAATACCCTATTTTTCCAACTTCAAAATCTACTACTGCTGGGTCATTGTACAAAAGGTAGTCCACTACGCTGAGGCCTAATCCATTTCTGTGAATAAAAGTTAGGTTTCCTTCTGTGTCTCGCGGAAGACTTTCATTCCCTATTTCTAGCCCTAAACAACTAACTTTTCCTAAAATCATCTCGCCTCTTTTGTTTATGGTGGTATCTTTGCTAGCCCTATTAATCCCTAACTCAGTCTCACCTATCCTACCGTTGAAATCGCCTAATATTACCACTTTTCAATTGTTTTGAATGTTGTTTTCTACCAAATTGAAAAAATCAGCGCAAATTTCATTAACAAATAAACTAGGTGGAAAATACACAAAAAAGAAAGTATAAGACAAACCACTCAACGCTAGGCTCAACTGAATTACAAAACGATTTACCACATTGATAGTTACGGTTGCCCCTAATTCGTGCTTCCAAACAACCACAAAACCCCCTGTAGCTCTTCCCTTCGTTTTGTACTTGTCTCCAAACACATCTTCGATTTCGTACTTTTCTTTCACATACTTTGAATCAAAAGAATTAAGATGATGGGTCTCTGAAAAACAGAACACATCAGGATCAGAACAAAAGAAATCCTTAAAGAAATCACAATTTTTGTTTTTTAGACCATTAATATTATAATAAGTAACTTTTAGGTAGTAATTAGCACTTCATTTTTGAGAGGGTGGCATTTTACATCATTCGATTATTCCAGGGTCAGTTTGCACCAGTTTGTTGTCTTTAACTTCGTATTTCACTCCATCGATGGTTAGTTGGTTTCCTTTTTGTCGTACTTCCTGTCCTTTATCCTCAGCTTCCTTCTTTTTAGCTCTTAGGATGGCCATTTCCACTCGTTACTCCTTTGGGTAATCTTCATTAAAAAAAACTGAGGTATCTTTCAGCTTTTTTCGTCGGCTTAGGAGCTCTGTGGGCGAAAATGAAGAACATAGGCGTTTCAAGAAAGTTCATCAAACTGATACAATCTATATACAACAATGCTACAGCAAAAATTAAAACCCCCACAGGCTTGACCGAAAAAATTCAAATAAAATCTGGAGTATTGCAAGGAGAAAGTCTAAGTCCATCACTTTTCAACATATACCTAAACGATTTGCCGGCAGAATTGGAAAAAACCCAGTGTGTAGGAATATGTTTAGGAAATAGGAAAATACACTGTCTCCTCTTTGCCGATGACGTAGTTATTCTGGCCACGAATCCAACAAACCTACAATTGAAACTTAACTCACTAAGTAAATATGTTACATCAAACGGAATGAGGGTCAATATAGACAAAACAAAAGTTATTATATTCCGAAGAGGAGGAAGACTTCGCAAAAGAGACAAATTCGTGTTAAATGATAGACCGGTTGAAGTAGTTAGTGAATATAAATATCTTGGAGTGATTTTCCAAACTACTGGGCGCTTTGCACGTGCTGTAAGCGAATTTAAACTAAAGGGTTTGGCTGCTACCGGTAAAACGCTTTCTATTTTGAACAAATTCTCACATATCAGCCTAAGTTCTAGCTATAAACTTTTCGTGTCTCTGGTAACCTCGACTGTTCTTTACGCCAGTGCAGTTTGGGGATATGGAAATGAATACGAGGTAGAAAAAGTGCAAACATGCTTCTTCAAAAGACTTTACAATCTACCCAATACTACCCCTAGCTGTTAACTTAGGCTAGAAATCGGCCTAAACCACCTACGCACGACAATACTTGACCGACAACTTAGATTATTAGTGCGGATATTAACTTCGAAAAATTCTCTTCCCAGGGATGCCCTTTTTCATCTGAAAAAATTTGGAGGTAGTGATATTAGGTATAATTGGATACTACAGGTTAGACAGGAACTTAGCAAGGTAAACGCCGAGCAATTATTAGTCGAGCTAGATGCAAATAATATCTCCAGACAATTAGACAGTATATTACAGGCTCACCAACAATATTATCACAATCTTGATATAAACATGGCATCAAAATCAGCGCACATTCCATCTTATTATAAAGATCCAAATGCAACTTCTCAACCAGAAAATTGTAATGAATCTATGTCTATTTTACACATCTTTGATTGTACTGGACTTATTGCAGGATCGAGTGTTTTAAACTCGATAGGTAGTGGACAAATTGTATCCACTCTTTTCCCAAGTGATAAAAATGTACTTTTCTATAAATCATACTATCTACATGCACTTAATTGGCTTTATACGGATATCCTACTTATTAATATATACACTGTTCACTTTAGATGTAATAATCCTACTCCATTAAAACTTTCGTGTACTCATCATTATTTAGAATATGTGTATATGTTATTCTGTAATTTTTTGAGAGGGCCTCGGCCAAATCAAATAAATATTATTATTATTATAAACAAGTTTGTTTAAATCGTGTTGTTGTAAATACTATAGTTTAATTGCAATCGACTAATTAGACATACAATTTTTGAGATTCATCACTGTACATAGTATCTTGCTGTGGAAATCATAAGATTTCCTTAATTGATCTTGTTTGTTGGGGCAACATTAGTTTTTGTACACATTGTTAGCTAAAGTTAAAGGGGGCGAGAGATTTCTAAATTCTACTCACTTTCAATTTGGAATTCTAAGAGTGACATTGTCATTGTTGAAAGTGGTGATTAGTCGTTTTTACTGTGAAAATTTAATTGTAATTAACTATTTGTACGAGAATCCTATGCATGCATATTAAGCCATCATACAACCTGCATGATTACATTGGCCAAAAGTGAGAATTTCACTAAGATAATCTACATGGCAACCATTTGTTTTAAAATCCTTGTTTACCATCTTTCAAGAGGGGAATGAATTCTGTATTCTCTCACTTCTAATTTAGATTTCGTAAAGTAAGCACGTCCATTTTATTGCTCTCAAATATGTGCTTCCAAATTGCCTTTGTGGCATTAAATTGTGATTGTTTTAATTACATTTGAGATCATCAAATACTAGTTTAATTGTTGTTGTAAATACTGGTTTAAATGTGATTAGTTAATTAGGCTCTCATTTAGTGATAACAATATCTGTATGTATGTGTATTGCTGGTGAAATCACGATATTTCCCATATTGCACTATTTTAGCATATTTTGTAAGTTTGTTGTTGGGGCAACTTTGGTTGTTGTATAAGTTGTTTGCTTATGTTCAAGAGAGAGGGTGAATTACAATTTCTCCTCACTTTCAATTTGGAATTCTAAGAGTGAACATTGTCATTTTACTGCTCCATATAAGTGCTTGTAATTGCCCTTGTGAGAGTATTTGGATTGTTTAACATTCTTTATTGAAGCCATTAAAGATATTTTGTAATAACTTGTGAAGTTATTATTGTAATTAAGTCTCATACGCACACAGTAAACTGGAACAATCGACATCGTCATTGAATCGGGTAGATCTTTGGACGATTTAGGAAATTTGGCATCCCCACCAAGATACTGTGAGCGTAGTGGAGACACTGGAAGAGTTGGAGCCATTTATTGGACCATCTTTTAATTGATTTGCCACTTTGTGGGCCCTATCCCAAGCATTTGGGAGTTATATCGGTCGGTAAAATACAGTTTGCTGTACTTTTCTTCTGGATCGAGAATTAGCTGGTCGATTTATCTGTGTCTGTGCTTGCAAACAAGAAATTAACTTTGTTTTATTTTTGGGAGTTTTGAATCCATTGAGCTGACCATCTGTCTGAGGAGCGATTGTTGATTGTTCTTCTTCGGATTTGAAACATTCTGTCTCTTTGAGAGCCCAATCCCCGGCATCGGGGAGCAAAATTGGTCAGTAAACTACAGTTTTATAATCACTACCAAAGGTCTGCTGAGGAAAGGAAGACTCAATTTTAAACGTTTAAGTCAAGCCCTTAAAATCATTTTTGTTTTCTGAGATATGGATAGAGTTAAAAGGACAAGGAGGCGTCTGCGCATGAATGTGGCAAACAAGATTGCATCCATGGAAGCTGAATTATTGAGAGATCGACCAGATCCCATACTTTTGTCTGCCATATTACAGAGATTGGAGGAATTGGATCAAAACA
>Ga0210040_10006375_pt1 | contig 14712 bp, 5 predicted proteins | sample CryGeyCG12114_NA_FD_185462 | JGI IMG/M metagenome (GOLD analysis project Ga0210040, IMG submission 185462) | Groundwater microbial communities from aquifer - Crystal Geyser CG19_WC_8/21/14_NA (SPAdes) (version 2) | ecosystem: Environmental > Aquatic > Deep subsurface > Groundwater | place: USA... | reverse complement strand
GTGGGTAACGTAAATTTCACTTTATCTGTGTCTCCAATCTATGGCACAAAAAATAGCACGGGGAACTTACTGTCTTAACTACCGAATAGTGTGAATTCCAATTTTACTCCCATATTAATAGAAATAAGCATCCAAACGAACTACACAGGTTTATAAATCCTTGACACAGGAAAAATATTAATGCTCCGGGAAAACTTGCTAACAGGGCAAATCCACTGTTTGGTTTTGGTTGCAAAAAAATCAGCGAGCCATGAAAATGTGTTTTTTTCCCTGACACCGTATTTCAGGGCAACTGGGCTGGGTAACCAACTATTAGTTGTGATAAAAGAGACCCTGGAGATGGAAACAATGGTTTTGAATTTTGACCACGGGATATAGAATGTGAATACCGCATCATGTAGCAAGTAATGTTACATGTATTTATGTACACAACACATGCCGTGTGAAAGAAGAGGCATGGGGATTGGAATCATAAATCTTTGCTATTTGAGTGAAAGGCTAGCCTATAGTATTGGCAAAAGTCATGATTTCTCAGAACTGGAGGGCTTATCTTTTTCAAGTTTTTTTTGCTTTCTAAGATGACGGAAGTGGAAAAGGCATAAATAGTGTGAATTTTGATCAGCCCAGGAAATTGCACATTGCGCCAAAATCCAAGATATGACGTTCAAGGAGATTGTAAATGTACAAGAAATATGGGTTTCGTAGTTGTCATTGATAGCGCGGGTTGGAAAAATTACACTTTTTTGGTGCAAATCGACCATTGAGGAGGCTATATAATAAAACGAAGGAAATGGGTGGATTTGTGAAAAATGCAAGTTAGTTAGTTAACTATACTTTAGAAATACCATTTTTGTAAATAAATATACATTGATTAGTAACGTTGCAATGAATTAAACCATGTAAGGTTTCAATGCGTTAAGCTTGACTTTGACTTAAGTTTTCTTCCCAGGCTGGTTTAAATTGCATTGCAATTAATGCTTGCTCACTCACTCAGACTGTTACACTATTATTGATTGCTGTATATATTTTTCCTTATTTAAATAAACAGTATTGTCTACGTCGCAAGTCCTGTCCGCTTAAATCTCTCAACGTAATCATTTTTCCATCATAGTTAGTTAATCATTAAGCATTTATCACGTTTCATAAAAGGAACCAACTTTCTCATAGGAACGCAATATTTAACAATGTGACATGGTTGGAAGACCTGAAACTATAAACTAGTGAGAGATTTTTTCTTCTCATGAAGAGCTGATGTTTCATTTGCATCTGAAGGAAACCATGCAGTCAATACGTTGACCCAAAAATATATTGTTCCGTCGTCGAACTGAACCAAAAACAAAAACATTTTGTCGAAGCCGGACACAAAGCCCCTCCATTGTGAGACAACAAACGCATTCATTAAATCTATGAAAATTTCTGACTGTTATTTATTAAGTTCATAAATGAATGCGTCAGTCTAGCCTTTAGTAATTAGATGATGAAAGGAAGATAGAAAAAAATCAAAGAGCAATCAGCACTCACTAGACTATATACAAGTTAGTTACTGACAACTGACCCTGTGTAATAAATTCTGTCTGAGATCCAGACTGACATTGAGAAATCTTAGAGCCATTTGTACTCATCACCATTTGGAGCTCACCAGCCCCGGGAGTGTATGTACTATAACAGCCTTCAAAAGTGATATTGATGGAATCCACATTCATCCGTCAATGTGCAGTATGCACTCAATGTTAACATTTCATTTCACTTAAGTAAACAGATCGCGCATTGTTAAGGCCCAAATCAGCCATCTCAAGTTATGAGATGTGGTCAGTTGAATCCATTTGTTTTAGAATGAGCCAATGTGTTTTTATCATCGTAAGAGTAGTATGTGTTTGCACTCATTAGTGTATTGTTTTTGCTTTCTTTCATCATGCAATATATGATTGTATGATCATTTCATTGATTGTTAAATGGTGGAAAACGTGTCGCTTTAGAGTAAAATATGATTGAAAAAATTGCGCTAGAATGGAAACTCTCTACAATAAAAGACTGAAATTTTCAAGAATAAATCTAAACTATAGAAGAAAAATGAATTATTATACAATTTCATTTATTTTTTGTATTTGAATGAAAAAAAGGCAGAAGGAACGACTTTTGAAATCCAAATAGACCACACCTCAAGTCTACACTGTCGATTGTAAATAAACAATCAATGTTTTTCCTATTGGTATCAACAATCTACAAATGACGGTTCCTTTTCTTCCCAGTACCCCAAGCTATGTATAAAGGAGCCCCAAAAAACAGGAGCCACACTTTTCAACAGAGGCTGAACCTAACTAACTACCAAACCGGTGCACGCATAAACACAGACTGGAGCCCAGCAGAAAAGGGAGCGTTCAAAAGCCAGTACTGTTCCAAACTATACTTTAGTTCTTCATTCTCAGTCAAGTAGTACGGACTAAGGGTGAGTAAGTTTCCCTGCTGCGACTTTTTCCCAGCTTTGTGAAGTTAAGCATCATATATATTTTGATTGAAAAATTAATCCAAATTTGGGCATTTCTGTATTTACAGTTTGTAAACAGTTTGGCCCAGGGGACTTTAAAATCAGTGGAAAGTTCATTCAGAATTTATAGCAAGGTGAAAGCAGAAAATAACACTATTTTATTTGAAAAATACAAACAGGGAGTGGATTGAATGACAATCGAAATCTAAAATTGCATACGTAGCAAAAATTGGTTGAAAAAGTATACTTTAGTAAAAATTCACATATTTTCCATAATTTGTTTTCAGTGTCATAATATGAAAACTCAGTGATCAGAACACACGAAACTTTTTGGACAACCTAAACATCATATTGACTAACTAAGCAAAAAAAAACATGATTTAGTGGCAAAAATCTGTCGTCAAGATTTCAATTTTGTGTTAACCCATAAATCAAGTAATAACTTCCAGGTCAATTCTGCTACTCGACGACACATTGATAAAGTTGAGTTTACCCAAAAAGCAAGTTAAAATGGCTCATATGAAGACATCATCAATTTTTGCTCTTTTGATATCCACATGCATCCTTGGGACCTTCAAATCAGGTTTGTAACAAACTATAACTATTTCTCTATACAATCACATAACATAAAAAATATCACATAGTACCTTTTTGTAGCTGCATTGATGAGAAACAAATTGGTTTCTAGGTCACATTCATAATGTAAGACTTAGCATAGGATTACACAGGATTACTCAAATGCTCTACAGCTGCACCTTAAGTGTCAAAATATACCCTTCTAAGGCTCAGCCTACAATAATCATAAATAGCTGAGAGGTGGTGAACCGTTTTGAGGTGTAATTGGAACCCTAACAAATGATTTACAGGTATCAATTTCTTTGAAAGTGTGAACCCTGGTTAGTTACTAACTAAGCTAAAAGTTTCCAACCTCCTTTGAAATTATTACGAAACCAATGAATGGGACCCACACATGTATTGTTCCATTGGGTTCTCTTTGAACTGTCGACTTTTTCTTTGGGAAACACTATGCAATGTATGGGTGCCAAAACACAGAAGTAAATAAAATAGCAGTTTGTTGCATACACACAGTCTCAGTTAGTTTCTATTGTAAATAAAGTCGGTAAAGATTCCATCAATAGCTTAAAGTTGGTTAGTCAGTCAAGTTTTCCCATTGAAACTTGCATTACTATCAATATAGCACTGGTGCTCTCACCCTTTTATTGTTATTATTGCCCAACTAATCTTCCCATCTTTCTCTATCAATAATAGTGTTAGTTAAGAATCCTTCTTTTCACTCAAAGTACCGCAAAGATGACGACAAAGATAAAATTGTGGCATCTTTTTTTTACAAGGGTGTTGTAAGGCTCATCGCCGGTTTATTACACCAGTGGTAGTAATTTTTCGCCTCTCAGTTACTTTTTGTTGTACGCCAAAGTGTACTGTGTTGATAGCTTTGCATAATATTATTACGAGTAAGCCCACAACATGTTTCCATAATAATAATGTAAGAGATCCCAGTGGAGTCGGGCAAAGTTAAATCCCGTATAGTTGGGATTTAATCACTGGGTGAGATATCCTGAAGTGTGTGCATTCATCAATATTCAATAGAACGATGGAAAAAATATAGGCTAGACTAGTGTGCCAACGAATAAAGAAGGATTTTTACACCTAAATTCAATTATAGGTTCATCTTTCATCTCTATGTACCCTGGAGTCAACGATTGGGACATAATTTCGGATTTTTTATCAAAGCCAGTGCATAGGATGGTTGAGTAGATAATGCGGGCTACAGAATCCACTTTTTCTGTGCACACACAGGGAAAGGAGAATGTTCTCAACTTTTATGGACTAGGAATAATATTCATAGGAGAGGAAAAAAAATAGTTTTTTGTTCACCCAAAAAACTCTGTCCCGTTTATGATGATGATATGAGCAAGATAAGGCTCAAAGTTCAATCTTTATTGTGTTCCGTTTTTTGTGTCCCTTTGTAACTAACTAACTAACCTAAAAACACAGTGAACCAGTGTATTTATTTATTCAAGAATTTTTGTGATGAAATGTGTTACGGAAATAATTCAAATCATGGTGATTGTTATTTTTTGGCGTTCAGCAGATGTCATTGTTGTGATAAGGAGTTGTAACGCATTTGAAGCTTAATGAGAGCCATTTAATAGTTTCCCTCCCGTTTCCAGAAGCCTTGCATTGTTAGTTAGTAGTTACATTTTGTGTACCTGTACATATAATGGATTGAAGCCAATCAAGTTCTCATTATCTTGTATTTACCTATCATCACGCATTTTGTACTGCAGCAGGTGCAGTAGACACATAATATTATTTTTTCAGTCAAACTTCGTGGGTGTGTCATTAAATTCTAAATGTAAATAATAAGGAAAGTGTAAATAATAAACTGAAAAAAATGTGGTTTCGGTATATATTTTTAAATCTCGTAGTGCATTGTAAACAAAACCATACTTTTTTTGTCACTGTATATGCGTGAATGATGAACTACACATTTTTTGTTTTTCAACATAGCGCAAATGAGAAACATTATTCTGTGAATGAAATAATGAAACAAATAGCCCCAGGAATACACAGAGACTTTTCTTGGAGAAAACACAGTTTTCATACGAATTTTCTGACTCTCGCCTTGATACAGTATTAGGGCCAAACTTGTTTTCTTTGGGAGAAAAACTTTTTCCAGGGATTAAAAGAAATCAGGAACAGCTTGCGCGTTAGGGCATTAAAAAGAGATTATAACTTGCCACTGGTACAAGTTGTATTCACTGAATCGTGAATCCTGACAGATGATTGTTGCCCTTTACCTGTGAAAAAATATTTTTGATCCAATGGTAGAAATGAATTGGTTGTCTAACATTGTTGAGCCCCCAAGTAAGCGATGATGCAAGCATGGATTTTTGTGTATTCTATATTGTAAGGGAAAAAATATTAAGTTTTTTTGTGAATGAGGGAGAAAAGTATGTTTCTAAAATTTTTTGTTATTATTACCACCAAAGATAATGTACTGAGATTACATTGATGAACCCATAGTGAGTGAGTACGCACCCATCTGGGATTTCTGTGTACACGAACATGAAAAAACTGTTTACACTTTAATCGAAAAACTGTTGATTGAAATGTCTGGGGGAATATAACGAATGGAGAGCTTGCGGGTTTTTGGAGCGCACGACCAATCTATCAATAATATTGGGTAAATACTGCGTAACTACAAATGGACACCGCATCTATCAAGTTTGGTATAATGCAATTCTGAACGTGTGTCATGCTACAAAAAGTGCCATAATTTTAAGAGTCCTTGCATACTATGGCACAATGGATTTGAGTTAGTAACTAACTATGAGGATTCGATTGACTCGAGAGTCCACTCTAACCCAAATGAATGAATGGAGAGATAATCTTTTGTCAGAAAAAAGGGAAAACGTAACCCATGCAAAACAATAATAATAGAAAAACAAAACGTCCTCACCAAGTCAAATGGAATCGACACATTTTGACATGGGAGGGTAACTTTTGTAAATCGTCCCATACTGTGGGGTACACAGTCAGTCACATGCACATATTACATGTCCCGCGAAATGAGATCCCTCTTTATCATTATTACGAGCATTCAATGTTTTTCAATAGCAATTGTAATAATGGAGAAAAATAGAGCCCTTTTTTCATTTCTATGAACTACGGTTATCGATATAAGTTAGTAAGTGAATGGGAGTAACATTAGCTGGAATGCGTACATTATGTATATGCATTGTTGTACAAGATTTAGAGGTTTTTTTGTCCTCTGTTGAATAGGAAAATAGAAAATACCGGTTCGTTCCTATATTAAAATAAAAAATTCCATTTATAGTTATTTTGCAGTTTATTTATACACAATTGACAGTTTACGTTTTTTAGAATCCCTACAGACACCGAATCTGTAGATTAAAATGCATCAAAAATGAGAAATTTTGTAGAACTATTATTTTAGATAGAACATCCTACTATTATTGAAATGCGGTGGTGGTCGCTCTTTAGCCTCCAATAGTGTATGCTCACAGGTGGTGGCTCTTTGTGCTAAAAAAGAACAAAAATGTGTCCCCAGCTGTCATGTCATGAAAGAAAATGAAATCATGTATTTCTCTCCACCTCATATGATCGCTTTATGTGTGTGTGTTGGACTGTCAAGAAAATCCGGTGGTGTTCTCCATTTAAAAACAGGAGTACTAATCCAGCTGTTACAAATCTAGGGTATACAAACTATGCAACTTGTTATTGCTGTTTAAATCCATGGATTAAACCAGAGCAATGTTTTGAGATGACTACTGCAAGTCGTGAAAAAAGATCGTGTGAAAATTTTTCGGATTTAAAAAAAACTCTAACTAAACTTTCCCTGAAAATGTGTCGCCACAGAATCGATGGAATGTTGAAGTATTCAAGCGATACACGTGAACAGGGGAAATTTCTGAAGCTATTTAATTTTTTATCATTGAAAGTAATTTTTTCTCCAAAAAATATGGAACGAAAAAATACACACTGACTGACAATAATATCTGGAGAGTAAAGGAGATGAGAGAAAATTTCTTAATGTCATGGACTTAGATTGAGTTTTGGGAAGAGAGAAATGCACCGAAGGGTAACTGTGCGTAAGAAGGTGTCAAACGCAGATTTTCTGATTGATATTGATGTTAACTGGATCCATCCATATAGTTTGTACGAAACTCCCAGTCAGAATTGTTCTATTTCTCTAGTCAATGATTTTAGTTTTATCCTATCTTCCTATTTCCAGTTCTCGCTGTGTAGACAATACATTTCATAATCGTGTAGCCTGAAAATTATAAATTGCGTCCATGTAAACATGGACGCAATTTACATTATGCCTATCACATACTTGATTGCATAGTAATATTATACAACTGGATTTAATATATAATACACGCATACAAAAAAAAGTTGCTACTGACCATATTAAATTCAACTTATTCCGGCAATTTACAACATCTTGTGAGATGATATAAGTGGCGCATGAACTACGCATTTCCAATGTATAATTTCTGTGTTCAACGGCGTTGAAGTTAAAAAACTGTTCGTTTCCGATTGCACCTTTGAAATTAAATTTACCGGTTTCCCAGCTACACGATTCCAGAAAAGACAAATAGATAAGTACCAGCTACGTTGACTTACTAACTAACTAACTATAGCTCCCAACTCGTGGAACTCAAAGAAATTTAATAATAATAGATGTGGGTGCTGGTAGACTGCATTGGAATTTAATAATAGTGATGATGATTCCAACTGTTACCACTAACCATTCCCATCCATAGGATGTGTACACGGGAGAATGATGATTGTCTAACTAACTAACTAACTACGTAAAAGCCAGGTAGGCACAGATAAGATAGAAAAGTTGCCACTCCATATTCAAAACTTGAGGATTAAAAAGGACGGGGAAAACGTAATCCTCTTACTAGACATTTACTGAAGCGTAAAACTTTCTTTATGAGCACTCATTAAATTCAACGAATACTGTGCACCCATAATCGAACAAAGTTTCAATTAAGATTAACAAAAAGTACAAACGTTTTGTAGTTAGTTAGTTACCATACGATGCAGGCAATGCCAATTATTATACTGTGTTTGGTATATAGTAAGTAAGCCAGGTTCCTAGATTTTCTATTTTTTTTGGGGCTCCTGCCTACAACATTGTCTACACAGGATCTGTTTCCTTCCGTTAACGTATTGCGTGACACAAGATGAGTACAGTAGTTTCAATGGTCTTACGGAAATTAATGAGACGAGTTTACAAAAGTCAGCCACTCTCCAGCTAGGGAAAGCCGCACAATGTAATGTCTTTTTTCAAAGGGTTGTTTACTCACCGTTAAAATTAGGTTTGTATCTCTCTTCTTGCAAGAATCATGATTTAATCTTACCTCTTATATTTTGAAATTAGCAAATCAACCGTGCGACACTAAAACATCAAAATACCGCTAAACGACCTTCTAAGCTCCGAGATTTTATTAACCACAAACGAAAAATCTCTGTTTAGTATCAAACTCATACAAAAAAACGAAATTTCAGCATAAAATTTTTAACACATGTTTCGGGCTGGTTTGTTTAGAGATTCTTCACTAACTAACCGACTAAACTAAGCTATAAACTTTTTTGAGGATGGGTGCACACACATGCTCTTTAGTCACTATTCATGCAGCAAGCAAAGAACGAAAATAGTAGCAATATACGAATGTTTAGGTCATGGAACACCAACGAATATGGTGAGAAGAAAGACAGATGAGATTAGGGAGTAAAAGAAATAGGGAACACGTTCAGTACTTCCTTTTTCCCCAACTAGAGTGTGAGGGAAGATTTTTTTGCCCACAAGGTCAAGAATGAACTCCCAGATAGTCTGTTAAAGTAAAATGAACTGATTTACGTGCATATGGGATTGATAAATAAATAAATCTATAGTGACCGGACAGGTCTGCAGTTACACACAGTATTGCTGCAAGTTGGATAATGAGTTCACTCAATGTCAATAATACTATTGTAATACTTTAGTATGTACTAAATGTTCGATAGGTTACAATTTTGAGCTATCTTTGTAGCTTTCAAACTTTTCTTGACCAAAAAAAATGCTCACTACAGATAGCAGGTACTGTATATGAATCATGATCTTATCGAGTATGAGGTCTGCTTTTAATTCATATGCGTAATAGCTTACGTGTGGTGAAGTTTATGATTAGCTAGAATCTAAAATAGTTTTTTCGTAAAAATTTTTTTCGATTTATTTTTTAGCACAAGGATTCTAAGTTAGTTAGTTTGTGTATACAGGAGGACAAATATCAGTTGATAGGCAATGTCAAGAGAATTGCATGTAGTGTCTCTTTGGTTTCGCCTTGTTGAGAAACCCGGAGATTTTGAACGAACAAACTGCGAACGATGGACGAAAGACGAGACGTGATTAAATTCTTGTAATGATATCTTTTGGGTGATCAATATATATAGGATTTGCGCACAAATCACGTACAAGAGTGCAAACTGGAGCTACTCTCTAGCTGTAATAAGAGATGCAATTTCGGACTTTACTATGGCAAGCAGCAAACAACATTTCTCCCGATAAAATCCTTTTAAAAAGATTTATTTTTATCATAAATAAAATAATTCTACTCAAGTATAGTAGTATACTGGCTAACTAAAAGGAAAACACAATAGGTCCACAAAATTGAAAAAAAAGGATTCAGAGGGATTTGGAAATGGAAAGATTTGACACAAAAAGCATTTTTGGAATGCAATGCAGTAGAGTGTAAAAGACTTTTGTGACGTGCACTAGTATATAATGCAGTGTATTGATTGGACCGCAGTCCGTTAAGAAGGGTTAGGGTTTTACTTTTCATGCGGTCCACAAAGCCAGTGAAGTGAACTCGAATTGTGCGTTGTAGAAACAACTGGTCGCTTGAGACTTGTATGAAAAATGACTTTATTTCATCTCGACACCTACTTTAGTTCTGGTCTAGTAGAATTTGGGGAATATTTTCATGCAGGGCCAAATTTTCCCAATTTCTAACATAACATTACTAACAAACTTACATGCAACTGGAATCGGGGTAATAAACATAATTAACGAAGGGTAAAAATATGTCGTTTCCAATGTCACGAAAACTCCATGAGACCCCTTTTTTTCACCCTTAGCATCATCATCTTATCAATTCTGGAGACATGAAATGTTAGTCCCACAGTTTTTAGGTGCAGGCAGGCAGACGGTTTGGAGTAAATATATTAGAAGGCCACCAACATGGGAGAAAATTCAAATCACTTTTTAAAACAAGTACACAGATCTTTATCTGCACGTCTCTTTGTCCACCGATTGTTTCCTTTCTTTACAAGAGTCATTATTCACCCATCCTCGTAAAAGAGGACCGACTGTCTTGAATCAAGTGCGTGCTTTGATTTGAACAGGTTTTGCTACAGGATAAGTTAGTATCCTTTGTAGTTTTCATAAATTCATGGTGGCTTGTGAATGAGTAAAAGGACAAAAATTCATATACTGGGTGTCCTTAGTAAATTCAGTCCATATAGTTCATGCATAGAGTTCCAAACTAGCCTGCGTATTCATTTTTACATTTTTGAAGAGAAAAATCTATAGATTTCACTTATGATTAATTAAATTTTTTCAAAAATAATGAAAAAAGTATATTTTTTACGTTGAAATTTTAGTTTTAAATCAGACACCCTGTAACTACAGTTTTAACTAAGGTTTTAAGGACAATGAACAAATTCTAGTTTTTGTGGGTGAAAAACTAGTGCCGTATTAAAGTTTATAGCCAACTAACTAACCAGGCAACGTGACTGATAGGTTAGGTAACTTGTGCAGTAAAATTTGATATTATCTTGAAATAAGGTAGTTTCGTCATTTATTCTAACATGTACACTTTTTCCACAATGCGACATAACAAACTCCCATAGATGGACTGCACGATGACTACTGTATTTGTGCCTGAAAGTAACTAATCACAGAACCTAGTTAGTTAGTTTTGTTTCCAATCACAGACTAGAAAATTAGTTTCCTTCAAACTAATCTTTCTGAAACAAACTAATAATTTCTTTTCACTAAATTCTGTTGGTACACGTTATAAGTGGGACAAATTTGTGCCATCCAATCAACGTTGTTACTAACAAACAATCTAACTAGAAAGTTTTATTCTTGTACTATAATTATTGGTTGGTTCCACGTCCTCTCCAAAATGAGTTTTCATTGTTTATCCTTATGGAATATATAGTTAATTTGCAAATGCTGCTGTACATTTAGATGAAATCACGAGCAATCCGATTTTCTTTCCATGCCCACTTAAAAATGTTTCTTATGTTCAACTTGTTCTTAAGCCAGGATTATATACTTTCCGCATTGCTGCGCTATCGAATTTAGTGGCACAATAATGTCAACACAATGTTCAATAATAATACACGAACGAGTGGTAAAATGCCATTTTATGTAGGACACAAAGACAATTTCAACTTGGATTTATTTATTTGGTTCCCAGGCTGGCATCTATGTTGAGCCAGTAGAAAACAATAGCAACAAATTGGGAGAAGAGATGTGATGCTCCCATTTTTGTTCCTCCTTTGTTTTAAGCCCTCAACTATGGCAAGACATTGGTTTCGTGGTTATATATTATTTTTATTGCTTCGGGATTGCATTTATTTGACAAATTTTATGTGCACATGCGAAAAGATTATTTTTATTGGGAGCTCTACCACTGGCCTTTGTACAAAGGGGAAGTAAAAATTTGCCAAAACTATGGCTCCTTTGGGAACTCATTTTGTAGGTTGACAACCATTCATTAGATTGACGATGTATAAACTTGTGTCATAAGAAACGCTTTTTTTTGTGAGAAATAAATTCACTCACATATGCTTGGGAACATTCTTGAAATGTCCGATTGTAACTAACTAACTAACTATACGTTAGTGATACAATAAGTAAGCGATAAGTACTGTTATCTTACGAAAAAACTGAATAAATTACTATTACAGCTTTCAACATGAGGAGTTTGTGAAATAACGTTTAATCAATAGTTGTTTTTGGAGTGAAAACTCTCATGTTAATAATTTCCTTCAGTCCCTTTCATTATAATCAGGTATTCGTGCTGGAAATATTTTTTTTCAATTTGACTGAAATAGTACTTAACCAGAGCTGAAGGAGGTAATTGTCCTGTTTCATGTTTTCTACCCTCACAACTAATTTTTAATTTTCCTTGGTTACTGACTAATGCATGGTGGTGCATTGGAGCCCAATTACCTCTTTACATTATTTCGCTACCGTACAATTACGCGGGACAAAAGTGCTGCAATTAGGCTAACAATCATAGTCCCTGTAGTGTGGGTCCCTTCCGTTCGATCGCATGGTACACTTTTTTTACCTTAGAATCTACCATTTATAGACTAGCACGCAAGTATTTCCCAGTGCAATTAAGAATACGTAAAGCATATGATGATCGATCTTTGATTTCTAAAAAAATGGGTGAATTTGTTACATTTTTAGAACTTTTCTGGGCGTACAATTATTTTACCGATTCTACTCGGATTTGAATTCGTAGTTTTTCTCCCTTTTTGCTATGTCTATTCTTTTCACACTGAAAAACCGGTTTTTTGTAGTATTATCACGTTTTCGCTATTTTTTCCATATAGTTTGCCGTCAATGCAGGATGTAATGTGAAAAAATGGTGACAAATTATGGTCACCTTTGACAGGAACTGCAGGAAATAGTTAACTTCTCACCGCATATTACATTACAGTCACTTTTGATTCCAGTTTTCTACAAACTAAACTAATTAACTGATACATAAAACACCAGTCCAATATTCAACTATAGGCTTGCATGAAAATGCTTTACATTATAATGAATGAATATTAACAAGACATGATGGATCACGAATAAAAAAGGATTCCAACTTTAAAACTTTAATGCAACATCCGTCTTGAAGCATTAATGTGCGACCATATCATGATAACATTATGACTCCCTTGTTCCCAGTTTGTTCCTAATAAAGCACTAAAAAGCAGAGACTGCTCTAATTGTCCCATTTCGTGCACATCCGGTGCTATCTCCCACACGACATATGATCTTTTACATATGACTCATAATGGTTATTGTACACGTAATGTTGTTGCCTCGTTAGTGTCACTTTGGACACATGTAATTCGTTACTAACTAACTAGGAGTAAAATTGAGCGTTTTATTGGGATCCTTTAGACGAATCCTTATTTCTCACAGCTAAACAGCAACTTACCAACTTGTCTAACTAACTAACTAACTATGAAAGTCTTGTTCACTCACACTACTTTTCCAAAGGCAAGTATGCATTAAGAATACATTGTACGGGGTTCGGTTCGTCTTGCCACGTTAAAAACAGTGCTCGTGTAGAATATAAAATGTAATCCATCTACCTGTGTACAGTATATAAGTTAATACTATCCAAATTAATTAAGTAATATACAAGGGAAATCGTAGTTTCCATATTAGATATAGAAAGTGAACAAACTTATTGTAAGTAAGTGAGAGCTGCTTCATTTGATATGCATGAAAGTTACTTTCAAGCTCCTTACATGATTTTAATTTGACAGCTTCTCACAATAGGGCATAATGTGTGTACTAAATTGAGCGATAGAATTGAGTAACAAATTCTTTTAATATTTGATAAGAATCATTAGATATGGAAGTAACTTGCATGCAATGCAAAATGTGCGGGAATTTGCCCACAATGTAATCCGGAACTCACTTGAACTGGAGCATTATTAAAGTTTAGTTAGTTAGTTAGTTACCATTGATATCCAAAGAACTAATAAGATTAGTCTGTGGTTTCACAAGTAGTACACTCACGAGTACAAGGAGCTTAAGATATTCCATCGCGCTTCATTGGCGCAAAGTAGTACAAATTTAATTAGCGAGAACGTGTACCTTTCCCTGTGTGTTTCTCTTTGTAATTATATATGCACACTACTATCCGGTGGAACGAAGCGCAAGAGATTCTCAAGCCACAGTCAAGGTTTTCACATGATGAATATGGCATAACATCCCTTCTTTCATGCAAAGTCATCATAATTATTCCAAGGGTTAGTTTAACTGTAACTAATGCTCCTGCGTAATGCAAGAATCGTTGCTTAATTAATTAGAAAATGGTAAAAGGATAGATACACACACTTGGTTTGTTCCTACTTTTCCTTCTACAGTGGCAATGTATGCAGCTATCCGGAATTTAATAAAGAGTCTGACTAATGGCATTAGAATTATTAGTTAGTTAGTTAGTTAATATGTATGAAATACACCACTGGGAGTGAACAGCTGGATGAAGGGAGGCACATCCATAATATTCATAATAATAATAATTATATGGTATCGCTTCATTGAAATGTCTTTCCATTATTATTATCATAGGGCTAGCAGCGACCGAAAAGCTAAACAGACAGAGTGTGTATAAGGGGAGAAATGCTCAAGAGTTTATCAGGATCATCATCTTTGTGTAGAGTTTATGATTTAGACATAAAATAAAGTCAACGGTGGAAAGACACTGTATAGTTTCGCTCTTGGGTGGATCATAATCGGAAGCAATATATTTCAGAGGAAAACAATCACTGTCATAACCGCTTGTGCCTTCAAGTCCAATAGATTTCGGGAGACTGCCTAATGGTATGTGAAAGGCTAGGAAGTCCATTCAATCAAGTCTGACTAGAGCGCGTGTCTT
>Ga0210040_10006374_pt1 | contig 14717 bp, 6 predicted proteins | sample CryGeyCG12114_NA_FD_185462 | JGI IMG/M metagenome (GOLD analysis project Ga0210040, IMG submission 185462) | Groundwater microbial communities from aquifer - Crystal Geyser CG19_WC_8/21/14_NA (SPAdes) (version 2) | ecosystem: Environmental > Aquatic > Deep subsurface > Groundwater | place: USA... | reverse complement strand
CCAAGTTCTCGGATGCCGGCGCTATCTACCAACGCTGGGATACTAAGCGAGGAACTGGCCGGGAAGGATACGAAGGACATCCACCAATAGTAAACGTAAGTAAAGCACCTGGTTTATGGCAACATTTTCGTATTTTATTCCGGGCACCGCGATTCAATGCCCAAGGCCAGAAGATAGAGAATGCCCGCTTTGTAGAAGTACATCAGAATGGAATGCTGGTGCAGAAAAACATTGAGGTAACCGGTCCTACCCGCGCTGCAGCCTTTGAAGACGAAAAACCATTAGGTCCGCTCATGATCCAAGGCGATCATGGACCGGTAGCTATCCGCAATATCAAATACAAGGCTTATGGAACAGAACTGGTGAACTTAAAAAGTCTCAGGCTAAGCTCTTACGATGGAAAGTTTAATTCTTTGCCTGATTTTAAATCTTTAACTCCTAGTTCAGAGATAAATATTGAAGCGCTAGGACATTTGGCTCCAGCTCCCAGAGAGGGCTATGCCGGCAAGATTACAGGGACTATACAGGTACCAACATCAGGGAAATACCTTTTTAACCTGAACTTAGGCTGGATTTCTACCGAAATTAATCCTGCCAATCCAAATGGCGGAGAACTAACAATTGCTGGTAAAAAAATAATTAGTATAGATGGAAATAACGGGGGAACTGCTACTGGTTTAGTTGATTTAGAAAAAGGTGATCATCCTCTTATACTTGCTTATTACAAAACCAATACTACCTGGAATAATAGTATCAATTTAACAGTAGAAGGTCCAGGCGTGGCTCCAACCACGTTTAACTCCCCGCCAGTACGATCTATTAATACACCTGGAGCTATAATGGTTAAGGCAGGAAAAAAACCAGTAATGCAGAGAGGTTTTTTAAATCACCAGGGGCAGAAGAAAACCCACATCATTTCAGTAGGAGAGCCGGAATATGCCAACTATGCTGTAGATTTAAATTCAGGAGAGTTCTTGCAGGTTTGGCGAGGTAACTTTATTGAAGCTACCCCTATGTGGGCCGGAAGAGGCGAAACGCAGCTTTCTCTTCCCCTTGGAAGTGTTATTGAATTCCCCGCAAAACCTTCTCTCACATTTTTAACCAACAAAGATACTGTTTGGCCTGATTCTAATGCAGCTTATACCTACTTAGGTTACGATGTAAATAAACTAGGACGTCCAATATTTAAATATGCTTTAGGTGCAGCCAGTGTAAAAGAAACTTTTGAACCAGAAAGCGGTGGTAAAAAGTTACTTCACTCCTTAAGCGTAATGCCCGGTCAGGAAACAAAAGAAATCTGGTGCAGGGTTGCCGAAGGAACAGATATTACTAAACTACCAAATGGTTTGTACGCCATTAATGATAAACAATATTTTATTGAGCTTTCCGGAAAAGAAAAACCTATTATCAGAACCACCCCTCAGAACACGAAAGAAATGCTTTTACCTATTAAGGCAAAGGATAACGTGGGTATGATTAAGTATGCTATTGTCTGGTAAGGTTTAGTTATACTTTAAACTCAATATCATGAAAAGAAATTATACAAGTAATAAAGTAAAAACCACGCTGCTAGCTGCGGGTCTCTTACTAATAACTACTTTACTGACAAATGCCCAAATTAGACCAGCAGCTAATCCGGCTACCGGTAGCAAGCAACCGGCCCCTGCTCCAAAAGGACTAAACAAAGTAGAAGCCGCACCGGAAAAAGAAGAGGACTTTTATAAGCTAATCTCCTTGCCTGTACCCGAAGATATTATTCTGGAAGTGGGCGGCATGGCTACGCTACCCGATGGTAGGTTAGCTATTTGTACCCGGCGGGGTGAAGTGTGGATTGTTTCAAATCCTAGTATTTCTGCTACGGAAAGGCCGAATTATACGCGTTTTGCATACGGTTTACACGAAGCCTTAGGACTAGCCTATAAAGACGGCGATATTTATGTCACGCAGCGTGGTGAACTGACGCGTCTGCGGGATATCGATGGTGATGGGGAGGCTGATTCCTACGATAAAGTTTATTCCTGGCCTTTATCGGGCAACTACCACGAATATTCTTATGGCCCTACTTTTTTGCCCAATGGTAACATGTTGGTAACCTTAAATCTGGGCTGGAGCAATAGTTTATTCCATGGGGTAAGTTTAGTGCCATGGCGGGGATGGACCCTGGAAATTACTCCGGACGGCCAAATGATCCCCTTTGCTACGGGTATGCGTTCTCCGGCGGGGTATGGATTTAATGCCGCCGGCGATTTCTTTTACACCGAGAACCAAGGCGACTGGGTAGGTTCAGGCCGTATCTCCCATGTGGAAAAGGGTGATTTCCTGGGAAACGCAGAAGGCTTGCGCTGGACGGATCTGCCCGGTTCGCCTTTAAAACTCAAACCGCAGGATATCCCTAATACCGGCGAGCCTCTTTACGAAGTAGCCAAGCGGGTACCGGGATTAAAACCTCCCGCCATTTGGCTGCCGCACGGCATTCTGGGAATCTCCACCTCCGGTTTACTCAACGATAATACTGAAGGTAAATTTGGTCCGTTCCAGAACCAACTGTTTATCGGTGATCAAGGCCAAAGTAAAATTATGCGTGTGGACTTGGAAAAGGTAAAAGGAGAATACCAAGGCGTGGTATTTCCTTTCCGCGAAGGTTTCTCATCGGGTATTTTACGAATGGTTTGGGGTAATGATGCTTCTATGTTTGTAGGCATGACCAGCCGGGGCTGGTCTTCAACCGGAAAAGAACTATTTAGTTTGCAGCGCTTAGTATGGACAGGAAAAACCCCTTTTGAGATGAAAACAGTACGAGCCATGCCTGATGGGTTCGAAATAGAATTTACTTCGCCTGTAAACCGCACGTTGGCAGCTAATCCGGCCTCTTATAAAGTAACGGGGTTTAACTATAAATATCATTCAACTTACGGTAGTCCAGTAATTAATAACAAAGTGAATCCTATTAGTAGCGTTTTGGTTTCGGAAGATGGCCTGAAAGCCCGTTTAGTAGTAGATGAATTACGCTTAGGTTATATTCATGAGATAACAGCTGAAGGTATTCGCTCTACTAGCGGACAAGCACTGCTACACAATGTAGGCTATTATACGCTAAATAATATTCCGGATGGCGAGAAATTAAATTCTGCACTTACTGCATCAGCCGGACATGATCATATGACTATGTTAGCAAACACTGCTAATTCTACCACAACTAAATCGGCAGCAGCAAAACCAAATACATCTAATAAAACAACTGGTACTAAAATGGCGAAGCGGGTAACTACCATGCCTGCGGCCTGGAATGGCGATGCTGATTATACGATTAATTTAGGAACAAAACCTGGTTTAAAGTTCGATCCATCCCAGTTTCAGGTGAGAGCCGGTAGTAAAATAAGAGTTGTATTCACGAATGATGATGATATGCTCCATAACTTCGTGATGGTGTTGCCTGGTACAGCATTAGAGGTGGGGCAACTAGCCATGGCGTTAGGTTTAGAAGGTCAGCAGAAAAATTATATTCCGGAAACAGACAAAGTTTTGTATCATACCAAATTATTACAACCAAATTCTTCCGAAACCATCTTTTTTACGGCCCCCGAAAAACCAGGTGATTATACCTATGAATGCTCTGTACCGGGCCATTTCTATTCCATGCAGGGCATAATGAAAGTAGTTAAATAATAAACTTGATTTAATTCTTTAAGAAATGTACAATATTTAAGGGTGCTATAATCTAAAGAATCTTTATTAATTATTTGAACCGGTTATTTTACTTAAAATGGCCAAAAAGCAGAAAATTCATTTTAAATGAAAAAGGATAGGATATTGTTTAAGATTTAATCTCAATACTTGATTTACTTGATTATATAAAAATGAAGATACTATGTATATTCCCCATGTTGCTTTTGGGATTTATTGTTAATGCCCAAAAGCCCAAAATGAAATTTATATTTAATGGCAAGAACCTTGATGGTTGGTATAGTTTCTTACGCACTCAAGAAGTTAATAAAGATCCAGATAAAGTTTTTACAGTTGAAAATGGTTTGATTCATGTTTCCGGAAAAGATTTTGGATATATATCAACCCATAAATCCTATCAGGATTTTCATTTAATGGTAGATTTTAAATGGGGAGAGAAAAAGTATCCGCCCCGGGAAAATGATAAAAGAGATAGTGGTATTTTGTTCTTTATTCCAGAAAATAAAGCTGATAAAATTTGGCCCAGGTCTCTTGAATGCCAAATACAGGAAGGAGATGTTGGCGATATGTGGCTAATAGATAGTGCAACAGTAATAGTGAATGGTAACCGAACTATTCCTAAAAATTATACGCGGGTTGAAAAGAAGAGAGACAACGAAAAATCTAACGGACAATGGAACACTGTTGAAGTATTAGCCAAAGATGGTAAAATTACCTATTCTGTAAATGGACAAATAGTTAATGAGGCCGAAAAGCCTAATCTAAAAAAAGGTAAAATATTGTTACAATCTGAAGGTGCAGAAATATATTATCGCAATATAAGAATAACAGAATTGTAGCATACGCCAAAATTATAATATACTTTTGTTTAAGTAGCTCTTTCATTAAATATGTATAATCAAACAGAATGTTAGTTTAAGTTAAAAAATCTAAATTATCTAAATATATTATCATCTATGAATAAGTTTACAAATTACATTTCCAAGACCATAGGAGCATCCACTTTGATCAGTTTATTTGCAATAAACCACGTTCAGGCCCAAGAGGCTGCAGTTCCTACTCCACCTCGGATGAGCCCCGAAATGACTGAATTCTGGGAGCCTGAAGTAAAAGTTATAATCCCGGGTAATGGAACTACAACTGCCCCATCTGATGCCATTATTTTGTTTGACGGAAAAAGTTTAGACCAATGGAAAGGTAAAGACGGAGGACCAGCAAAATGGACAGTTAAAAATGGCGTATTCACCGTAGCTAAAGGCACCGGTGATATTACAACAAAACAGGACTTTAACGATTTTCAGTTACATATAGAATGGTCCATTCCAACTGATATTGCAGGAACAAGTCAGGCACGGGGCAATAGTGGTGTTTTTTTACAGGACCGCTATGAGATTCAGGTACTGGATTCATATAATAACCGCACCTATTCTAATGGCCAGGCCGCAAGTGTTTACAAACAATATCCTCCTTTAGTAAATGCTATGCGCAAACCAGGTGAATGGAATGTGTATGATATAGTTTACGTGGCTCCTCGTTTTAAAGAAGATGGTTCTGTATTTACACCTGCACGTGTTACTGTTTTACATAATGGGGTGGTGGTACAGAATGATGTAGAAATAAAAGGCCCGATGCGTTATATAGGCCTTCCTGAGTACAAAGCACACAGTAAAGCCCCTCTTCATTTACAAGATCACGGAGATCCTAGTAAACCAATTAGCTTTCGTAATATTTGGCTGCGAGAAATGTAATTATTTATTTAAACTCTGGTTTATATTTTACAATAGTCTGTAATAAATATAAGCAGTAATTTTGCCCATTTTATAAAATTGCTGAATCTTTCGGGAATTATGCTGCTGTTTGGAGGCAATTCTGAACACGTTAATAAACCTGTCAGGTAGCAACTCATAGGTATATTGTGTTTTAATGTCAGCCATGGAGATGGCGCTTCCTGCGGGACTTCCTGGTTGAGGTAGTAGCGTAGTTTTTGCTGACTGCGGTGGGTCTGGGCAAGGCCGGTGTGCTCCTTGGCATCGCAGTAGAGGAACTCGCACTGTAAGCGGGCTTTTCTAAACTGCGGCAATACACAAATAAATCAATGATAGTTATAAAGTAAGCTAAAACTTGTAAATAGCAGTAGCACTTCATACCCCTATTCATCATGAAAAAAGCAATCATCTGTTTGATTATTTTTTTAATTGGATCTATACAGTTAAGCTTTTCCCAGAATGTTAGTATTCTGAAAAAAAATGATACACCTCAGACCAAATACGCAGCGGACATGCTGGAAACAGCTTTGGTAAAGCGTGGATTTTCTGTAGAGGAAAAATCGGGAGAATTTGTAATAAGCCTGGTTATGAATCCGGATAATCTGGGTAAAGAGGCTTATTCTATTATACCAGATCGTAAAAACATAACCATTACCGGTGGTGATGGTACCGGGGTAATATATGGCGCGCTATCTCTGGCCGAAAGTATAAGAAATGGCACGCAACTGCAAAGTATTAAAAGCAGCACCGAAAGTCCGAAACTGGCTTTTCGGGCCATTAAGTTCGACTTGCCTTGGGATACTTACCGGCATAGCTACTCCCTGGATCAGCATATAGAAACCTGCCGGAATGTGCAGTATTGGGAAGCCTTTTTAGACATGATGGTGGAAAACCGCTTCAATGCCCTTTCCTTATGGAACCTGCATCCCTATACTTACATGATCAAAGCCAAGAACTTTCCGGAAGCCACGCCTTTTAACGATAAGGAAATGAAAGAATGGCAAAACTTGTTCCATAGTATTTTCCGGATGGCCAAAGAGCGGGGGATTGAAACGTATCTGATTCCTTTCAACATATTTGTAAGCCCGGAATTTGCGAAAGCCCACAATGTGGCCATGGATAATTTGGAACATCATTTTTTTGTAAAAGGCGATACTTCCGAAATCATTAAAAGATACACGCGAGAGAGCGTTGCCCAGGTCTTGCAGGAATATCCGGACCTGACGGGTTTTGGCTTAACGTTGGGAGAAGGAATGGCGGGCATGACGCCGCAGGAACGTGAGGACTGGATGAAAGAAACCATTATTGAAGGTATGCGTTTAGCGAACCGCAAGTCGAAGTTGGTGCACCGGATACCTTTCTCTGGTAATACCGGATCTTTGGGGGCTACTACCGTGGAAATGGAGCAGATAACCCGTAAAGGCATTGAAAAAGAAGCCGCCATGGATTTTATAATACCTCCTATTTGGGCCGATTTAAAATTTAACTGGTCGCATGCCCATTCTACGCCCAAATTAATTAAAGTACACGGGGGTAAGTTATTTGGTACTTACTTTAACCCGGTACCGCAAGACTATAAAGTAACCTGGACAGCCCGCAACGAAGATTTCTTTTGCCTGCGCTGGGGCGTTCCCGCTTTTGTGCGCGCACATATCAATCAGAACTCCCCGGCTTACGTAGGCGGCTATTTTATTGGCTCCGAAACGTACATTCCGGCCAAAGATTATTTTACCAAAATAAGTGGGCCGGTAGATTGGAAGTACGCCTTCGAACGCCAATGGCTCTTTTATAAAATTTGGGGCCGGTTACTTTACAATCCGGATACGCCCGATGCTTTGTTCAAATCCGAATTTACCCGCCGTTATGGCCAAGCCGGGGAAAATTTGCTGCAGGCATCCGCCCTGGCCGGAGCCACGCCTTTGCGGTTGGCTTCTTCCTACGATTTTACCTGGGATTTTTCACTCTACAGTGAAGGGATGCTGGCGCTTGATTCGAAGATAAAAAAGGTTTATTACATATCTGTGGATCGACAAATCAACCAACCAACCCTGGATCCGGATTATATAGCTATTCTGGATTATGTAAAAACCGTTACGGGTGGAGGATCTTTTGCCAAAGATAAAGTTACCCCGCCTATGCTGGCCCAGATGCTGGAGCAGGATTGTAATAAAGCCCTTGGTTTAGTAAAAAATATAAATACCAAAAATAATAATACCCTGATGTATGAGGTAGCAGATGTAAAAACATGGGCTAACCTGGGCTTACATTTTGCCGAAAAGTTAAAAGGAGCAGTAGCCCTGCAAACTTATCGGATAAAAGGAGGGGAAAAAAACAAACAGGATGCCATCCAGCACCTGCAAAAAGCCCTGTATTATTGGGATGAAGTAATCGCCATAACCCGGCCCATATACAACGACATGCCTCTGGTACATTATAGTGAGCAGGAGGGCAAGCCCTGGCAGGAAAATGACCACCTTCGTTTTCATTGGGAGAGAATAAGGCCCGAGGTTGCCCAAGACGTGGAAATAGCAAAGAAAGCAACCGTTATTTCTGTTAAATGATAATTACCTCTTATATATATCTATATTATTTAACATTGTTTTTAAAAGGCAGCTGAAAATGGTACATGGATGAGATTTGCTTTTTATTAATCTGGGTATATTATATTGTTCTTAATGTTTTTCAGAATAAAATCCGGCATCTAAATAGGTCTTTAATCAAAAAATGGCTCTGGTACTTCGAATTAAGGGTGTTTTCAGAAAAAAAATATTGTAAATTATACAATATGATTATTGTATAATTTACAAAAAAATAAGGGGGGTACTTAAAATCATCTTGTCTTTATCGTAAATAGTTATAAATTAAATTTCTGGAGCTATTTAGTGTTAAAGCAATATTTTGAAAATTAAAAATTAATTCGTAAATATGTTATACTAGTAAATAGGAGTTAGTATTTTAATTAATTAGGAAATACCCAGAATTTTTAATATCTCATTTTTCATCGTTACTATAATTATCCACCAAATATACCTATATGCTAAAATCAATACGCCCAAAAAAACACTTTCTGCCGGTATCTTTTAGAGGATACTAAATACTAGAAGTTTACTATTTTATGTTGTTTGCAGTTCTCTAAAACTGTTATAGGCTATGCTATGTCCTATAATTTTTAGACAACTCTAAAGCTTACATTGCCAATTCCATTGTAATCCCTTAGCTAGGGAATCAGTGTTGCTTTATCAGATGCTTACTAAGAGAACATTTGATCGGGTTTGTATATTTGATACATCATGATTTACATGTTGGCCTTGTTTTATATGCTCTAAAACCTTAAAAGAAACACAATTATCCACCTATTAAATAGCCTTATGAAAAATTTTACGCGAGAGTGGCATAAAGTGGCTTTTGGATTACTAGTGATTGCTGCCTTCAGCAACAGTGCCCAGGGGACTGTATTGAAAGGTAAAAACATTACTATAAACAAAAGTACTTTCAATGCAAAAATTACCGCCGAGCGCTTCTTTGACTGGCCCATTACGGGTAAAGTAACTTCTCCCACCGGCGAGGCCTTGCCCGGAGTAACGGTATTAGTAAAAGGGACTGCCAATGGTGTTACAACAAGTGGTGACGGTACGTTTAGTCTTAACGTCCCTGAACAGGCTGGTACTTTAGTAGTGTCTTTTATAGGTTTTGCCACCAAAGAAGTGGCTTTTACCAAAGCAGGAACCTATAATATTACTTTGGCCGATGATGCTAAAGCCTTGGAAGAAGTGGTTGTTACAGGCTATACTACAGAAAGGAAAAAAGATATTATCGGCTCAGTATCCATTGTGAAAACGGAAGAATTATTAGCCACACCCACGGGTAATATTTCCAGTCAGTTGCAGGGCCGGGCTCCGGGGGTTACGGTAAGTACCAGCGGTGAGCCGGGCGGTAGCGCTAAAGTCCGTATCCGGGGTTTTGGTTCTTTTGGTGGTTCCGACCCCTTGTATGTAATTGATGGCGTGCCGGCAACATCCAGCGGCGATGGTACCTCATCGGTGATTGATAACTTAAATCCGAATGATATTGAATCGGTGCAGGTACTAAAGGATGCCGCCTCAGCTTCGGTTTATGGTGCCCGGGCCGCTAACGGGGTAGTTATCATAACCACTAAGAAAGGTAAAGCCGGCAGTGCTAAAATTACTGTCGATTCTTACTATGCCACCAGCTATTTTAATCAATTTCCGGATATGCTTAACACGCAGGAATTAGGGGAAGCTTATTGGAAAGGATTGGCCGGGGCCGGCTATAAAGTAGGCGATGCCGCCTGGACCCACCCGCAATATGGTAAAGGTGCTACGCCTGTTATACCGGAATATATTTTGGTTAACCTGAACGGAACCCGTATTGGCGGCGCAGATTTGGAAGCTTTACGGATAAGCAATCCTGCCTTGTTTGCCCAATACGTAGATCCGGCTAATTATGATTTTAAAAACCATCAGATAGTAAAATCCAGCGATACGAACTGGTTTGATGAAGTGTTTAATCCGGCACCAACGCAAAGCTACCAAATTGGCGCATCAGGTGGGTCTGAAGCTGGAACGTATGCCTTGAGTTTAAATATGTTCGATCAGAAAAACCCGGCTTCCAAGTTAAATTCCTTTAATCGTTATACCTTACGGGCAAACTCATCCTTTAATGTTTTAAAAAGAATTCGAATAGGAGAGAACGTACAAGTATCATACTCGAAAAACCAAGGCAGTACCGTTACGCATGCAGCTTGGGTTTTTCCAGGCCTGATTCCGGTTTACGATATTATGGGTAACCCCGCCAGTAGCGCGGCCCCAGGTTTAGTGGGTACCAACGACAATGGCGCGGGCCGGAATCCCATTACCGAACCATATCGTGACCGGTTCGACCGGACATTTAATTACGGGATTTTCGGGAATGTTTACGCCGAAGTAGATCTGCTGAAAGGAATGACCGTCCGCACTTCTTTCGGGACCGATTATGCAACCCGCAGCGGCAAAGACTTTACGCAGGTAACCGTTGAACACGCCGAAAATACCAATCCGCCCAATAGCTTACAAATGATAGCCAATAACCGGAATACTTGGACATGGACGAATACACTAACGTACGACAGAACTTTTGCCGAAAAACATACTATGCGCCTGTTATTAGGTTCAGAGGCGCTTAAAACTTATTCTGAATTTACATCGGCTACCAGAACCAACTTTGCTTTCGAAGATGATCCTAATTTTCAGGTGTTAAGTGCCGGAGCAGGTAATCAATCTAACTTTGGTGATTTTAGACGAAACACGTTGTATTCTTTATTTACCCGGGTTGATTATACGTTTGGCGATAAATATTTATTTAACGCTACGTTGCGCCGCGATCAGTCTTCTAAGTTTGGTATCAATAACCGCACTGGGTATTTCCCGGCGGTAGGTTTAGGCTGGCGACTTTCTTCCGAAAATTTCATGAAGAATATCAGTTGGTTAAGCGAACTTAAATTACGGGGTAGCTGGGGTATTATTGGTAATCAGAACGGGTTAAACAATGAGAACCAGTTTAATACCTATACTTTAGTAGATTTGGAATCTTACCCGATTGCCGGCAACAATAATACCAAAACCGATAGTTATACCGTATCGCGGGTGGGTAACCCGAACGCAAAATGGGAACAAAATATAACGACCAATCTAGGTATAGATGCTTCTTTCTTCGGCAACAGCCTGGATGTTTCCGTGGAAGTGTACAACAAGCAAACCAAGGATTTACTTGTTACCAATCAGCCGCCGCGTACGGGCGTTACGGCTACCTATTTACCGGCTATTAATGCCGGTGATATGACGAATAAAGGTATTGATATCGGCATTGTAAAAAGGGGTAATATAGTAGAAGGATTCCGGTATGATGTAGGTCTAACCTTCTCTAAATACAAGAATACCGTTACCAAAGTGTTAGATAATCCATTAGCCGTGCTTACCGGCGGCAGTACCCGGAGCGGTAATGCTACGCTAACTTCGGTAGGGCAGCCCGTATCTTACTTCTATGGTTATAAAATAGACGGTTTCTTCAATACGCAGGCCGAAGTAGATGAGTATAATGCTACCCATACTACCTGGCTCGATCCGGCTGTTGGCCGCTGGCGCATCCAGGATATAAACGGCGATAATAAAGTAGATGCCGCCGATCGGACAATCCTGGGTAGCCCGCACCCTGATTTTCAAAGTAGCTTAAATGTTTCCTTAGGCTATAAGAACTTTGATTTTACTTCTTTTATATTCTGGAACCAGGGCGGCGATATATTTAACCACAGCCGGTATAATACTGATTTTAATACCTTCACCTTTAATCGGAGCGCCCGCATGCTGTACGAATCCTGGACGCCGGAACTGGGCGATAATGCTAAATTACCGAAGCTGGATGTGTCGGATGTGGTATCAACCCGTAATCTAACTGATTATTTTGTGGAAGATGCTACGTATGTAAGAGTAAAAACCCTACAATTAGGCTATACTATTCCGGAAAGCCTGATTTCCCGCATTAAATTAGCCAGAGTACGGGTTTATGTACAAGCGCAAAACATGTTTACCTTCACTAAGTTTAGCGGCTTAGATCCTGATACCGGTCAGAACGGAGCGGATGATTTATCGATGGGCGTGGTTAATAATGTGTCTCCAACGCCTAAACAGTTTCTGTTTGGCCTGAATCTTAGCTTTTAATGGTATAGTTTAAGAAGATATAATAATTAGTATATAAATATGAAAAGAACACATGCAATCCTGCTTTCCCTGGCTTTTTGCGGGATAACGGTTTCCTGTTCCGACGATTTTCTGGATCAACAGCCAGTAGGAGCTTATAACGAAATGGCGCTGGCCACTTCCGATGGCGTAAACAAATTATTAATTGGGGCTTATTCTGCCTTAAACGGAACCGGCGCTTTTACAACTGGTACACAGCCTGGAGGTGCCGTATTTGGCAGTATTCACGGCGGCGAAGCACATAAAGGCTCTAATTCGGTGGATAACAACACTATTTTAGAGTATTCGCGATTTGATGTTTCCACCAGCAATTCTAACGCGTTAAGCTTTTTTAACCATTTTTATAATGCTATTTACCGGTGTAACCTGGTTCTACAAACCCTGCCTAAAGTAACTACCGGTTTAACCGAAGCACAAAAGACGCAGATAACGGCCGAAACCCGTTTCTTACGCGGACATTATCATTTCTTCCTGAAACGGGTATTTAAAAATATACCCTATATCGACGAAATGGCGCCGGATGTGCGGGTCTCTAACGTAGACGAAGCGGGTAATTATATAGATATCTGGCCCATGATTAAAGCTGATTTTGATTTTGCCCGTAAAAACCTGTCCGCCACCCACCCCGATTTGGGCCGGCCCAATAAATGGGCGGCGGAAGCATATTATGCCAAGGTGCTTATATATATGGGCAATGAGGAGTTAGGCAATCCGGCTTATACCGAAGCCCTGACCGTGCTGAACGACGTAATTACCAACGGCGTTACTAATAAAGGGGAAAAGTACGCGCTACTTCCCAACTACCACGATAATTTTAGCGCCTCCAAAGAAAATCATAGCGAATGGGTATGGGGCGTACAACATTCAGCCAACGATGGTACTACTCAAACGGGTGCTGGCAGTGCCCCTAACGGAAATCTGGAATTGCGTTATACCGGTTCCCAGGTTACATCTGGCCCCGGCTTAGGAAGAGGATATGGGTTCTACCAACCTACGCAATGGTTTGTCGATCATTTCCGGGTAGATGAGAATGGATTGCCTTATCTGGATAATTATACCACTAATCCCAACAGTGTTAAGAACGACGATGGTTTGGCTTCTACAACCGAGTTTACGATCGATACTAACCCCGTAGATCCCCGTTTGGATTGGTCGGTTGGCCGCCGTGGCGTTCCTTTCTTGGATTACGGCATTAATCCGGGCAAGACCTGGATTCGTGATCAGGCGCACGGTGGTCCGTACATCAACAAAAAGTGGTGGATTTACAAAAGTGAAGATGGTACCTATACCAATACCGGTGGTATTGCAAATGCCCTAAATGTTCCAATTATCCGGTACGCCGATGTGCTGTTATTTACGGCTGAATTAGAAGCACGGGTGGGAAGCTTAGAAAAGGCCCAGGAATATGTTAACCAGGTGCGTAACCGGATGGTTCAGAATGCAGATAGTCCGGATAATTGGGTTAAGCTGGATAATGGTACGGATGCGGCTAATTATAAGATTGGATTGTATCCGGCCGGCTCTCCTGCCTTTGCCTCTCAGGAAGCTGCCCTGAAGACCATATTGTTTGAACGAATGTTGGAAATCGGTATGGAAGGACACCGGTCGTACGATGTGCTACGTTTTGGGGCGGCTGATAAGAAAACTGATTTGGAGGAATTTAACAATTTTATCACTTTCGAATCAAGAACCCGTTCTTACCTGAATGGCGCTAATTACAGCAAACTACCAGATGCAGCCGTGCCCATTCCCCAGAGTGCTATTGATAATAGTTTTTTAAACGGGCAATTTACCTTGAAACAAAATCCCGGCTATTAGTAGGTAATAAAATAAATGAAATAGCCTTGGAGGCGTATGATTTTGCGAGGTTATTTCATTTATTTAATCAAACTATACCCGCTAATACTTATTGATTTTCAGCAAATTGAATTTTCTTAGCCCAGCCTTATAATAGCGTGTTTATCGGAGCTATTTAACTTTATTTACTGAATTCAACAAATTTTATTAAATTAATACAAGCAAACCAATCATTAAAAAAGCATGCTAACTAATTCAATTGCTACCCGGCTTTTATTTGCCATAACATTAACATTGCTGATAGTGAGTACCAGTGCTATGGCAAAGCCCATCCGGAAGGTATTGGTATTTAGTAAAACAGCTAAGTACCGGCATGGAGCCGGTATTACGGCCGGTATTAAAGCCATTCAGCAATTAGGCTTGGATAATAAATTTACGGTGGATGCAACCGAAGATCCGCAGGTATTTACCCCCGATAATTTAAAACAATACGCAGCTGTTGTTTTCTTAAGTACTACCGGCGATGTGCTGAACGACCAACAGCAACAGGCATTCGAGCAATATATTAAAAGCGGCGGCGGCTTTGTGGGAGTTCATGCTTCGGCCGATACCGAATACGATTGGCCCTGGTACGGAGAGCTGAACGGCGCTTATTTTGGCAACCATCCCAAAGGGCAGCAAGAGGCGGTATTTAATGTGGTTGATAAAGAAAATATAG
>Ga0210040_10006373_pt1 | contig 14720 bp, 10 predicted proteins | sample CryGeyCG12114_NA_FD_185462 | JGI IMG/M metagenome (GOLD analysis project Ga0210040, IMG submission 185462) | Groundwater microbial communities from aquifer - Crystal Geyser CG19_WC_8/21/14_NA (SPAdes) (version 2) | ecosystem: Environmental > Aquatic > Deep subsurface > Groundwater | place: USA... | reverse complement strand
AACAACAGAAAATTCTAACCAGTCCATTCACATTTCACACGGGATAGATTGGAATATTCACATACCTGTCAGTACAATTCTCCTTCTAGTTCGAATTGCTTTCAACGCTTGAGAAATGCTAGCACCACTATTCTTAATCCTATGCCCTTCATCACATATAACCAAATCAGGGCCAGGGTCCACAATGCATGAATATATTCTGTTAAGACAAGCCTCATCATCAAGATGTTTGCCCTCCTGAACATGATTGTAGCCAAAAACATCTGTGTTTTTTCTAGTCCTTTTCAGTTTTCGTAAAGCTAGCATTCTATACATTTCGTAACCCATGAGAAGAACACCTTTGCTGTTTGCCCAATCCTTAATAATTTTTTCCCGTGCAGCCAAGGTTTTAACTGTCTCGTTCAACACAAATAATTTAAAACATCTTGGTTGAACTACATTAGAATTCTCTTCATTTTTCAAATGTTTTTCTTCATCGTCTTCAGCTAAATCAACGAATTCCGGTTCAGTATGGTCTCTGCTGCCGTTAGAATGGGATGGCACAAAATCGTCCATTTCAGCTTCTTGCTTACGAGATGCTTTCTTAAAATTTTTCTTTATATCTTGATTTGTTTTCTTCTGTGGAGGAACCCAATGATTGAATTCACTAACCCAATTCTGAATGGTATTAATAGGAACAATGACTAAAATGGTGCGGGATCTAGGTAGCGCTCTTAAAAACACGTCGCAAAATGTAGCAGCCTGTAAAGCATCCATATATTATACATATTTTAATCACGATCACGAATAAACTTCATAAACAAGTTTATGCAATAAAGAGAACAGCGTTTACCTGTAGGGTTTTTCCGAGGCCTAGACAAGAAAAAATTCCCATATATTAATTTAATGTTAACTTCAACTTCTCTCAAACTGTGGAACTGTATGAAAACGTACCCATTGATTGCGCAAGTATACATCCAAATCCAGCTGTTTCATTAAATCGTTCAACAGACTCTATAACATTATCATATAAGAATCTGATTCCGCCAATCTGAAATTGAAAATAAAATGTAATTCAAAAAAATAAATGATAACTCATGTGCTCTGATAGTGTTTCTTGCATCTTGCATGATATGAAACGATGTACAGGCTACACGCTTACCTGATGAGGTTTAATTAATTTTGAGATTTGCGGGGGTAAAAATATATCAGGGTCGTTTTCAGGATGACCAACATTAACTAAAACTCTGCCAAGCTCGTCAGGAACATTAAGCGCGTCCAAATTATTTTCATCTTTGATGTCATCTTCGGGAGTGGGACTGATGACAATACAATCATCGTCATCATTTTCTTCTACAGCCACTAACTTTTTTGTATCAATATTGGAGAAATTAGAATAATCGCTGTCTTGGACAGGAACATCGACAGAGCTGTTGTAATTGTAATCTTTACTCGTATGGGTAGAATTTGATCGATCAGGTTCATTTATAAACGTAATCTCGTCATCATCGTCGTCCGAGGAAACTGTAACAACTTCATGAACTGGAGGTGGCAACTCTTTAAATTTTTCAGACATTAACTTTTTGTGACTTTCATAAAATTTCTTCAAATATTGATCTTTTTCACTAGACGTTTCATTCATAAGCTTCATTTGCTGCTCGTACAATTCCTTTATTTGTAACTGGTGGCGCAAGTAATTAGATTGCTGCTGTTCAAGCAATATTTTCTGTTTCATTTGCATTCGCTCCCTTCTCTCAGCTTCTTCTTTCCTCGCTTCAATAGTATGTTTGTCCAGTTGGTCTGATTTTAAAATATCTTTGATATTTTTCCTCATGTGTGCTGCTGCCTGCTTTTTCTTCTTTTTACCACCAGTAGTTGCAGATTTTAATGTTTTCCTAGACTTTTTGGAAGATCCAACTATTTGTATATCAGGATCGTCGGGCTCGGGTATATTAGTTTTTAAAGGAGGAGGCTCTTCCATTTCTTCCTTTTCGGCTTCATCATCTGTGTCTCCTGCGGAGGCGTTATCAACTTCCTCTATTTCATCATTTCGTTCATTTGTACCGTTTAAAATGTCGTCTAAACCATCCGATATGTCTTTCAAAGTATCTTGGTGGTCAGGAGGATCTAAATCACAAGTTGCATCGTTGACAGAGGACGCCTCCACTTCAGCATCAACTTTGTCGACCTTCAATTTTTTAGTTGGAGGCTCCTCCGAGATCAATATGTCTTCCATGATAAACAAGTAAATCTGCGGAAATAAAATGAGTTGACGCATGAGAGTGCAATGCCAGTCTTTTTTCTAGAAATTGAATGCAGAATCAACTAAAGGTCGACAAATAATGAAAAAAGCAGACAAAGAACAATAATTGCAACAATTTTGAGTTTATTCTAAAGAGTTCGACTAGAGTGATAGAAACAACATACTTACATGTGACTAACGCCTTGAACTACAGTCTTCGATATGATAGTATAAAAAGTTAATTTTGCAAACTCATTTTCACCGATCCTTTCTACTTTTTCACGAAGCTCAAGTACTTCTTGGAATCAAAGCCAACATCTTCGGAGTCATCTTCCAGTCGTATTTTTGTCTTAGGTTTACGTTGCTCCAAATGATATTTTTGCTCTGCTTCACTCAGCTCACTCAAATTTACAGGAAGCTGCGATAACGGTAAATTATTGCAATAAATACTAGTCCCTTTGGAGAGAGAGTGCTTTCGTTCAGTAATATTATTCAAACGCCTACCTTCACTATCTGTCGAGGCTCGTGATATCTAATCTTGAATGTGGAGCCGTCAGGATTCACAACCAACGTCGGATACAAACGCAAATATTGAAGACGATGAACTCGAGTAATGGAAGCAGTATTACTATTGGATCTTGAAAATATGAACGGAACTTTTCCTCGAATTTGAAGTTTCCCCTGTGATAAAGTTAGCTACTTTAAATTCACGACCAACATTTAATCGCAATTAAAAAAATAATATAAATAGCTTTGTACAAAACTCCAAAATAAATTAGAATAATATTTAACTATATTTCTTACCAAATCTTTCAGGATCCCTAAATGACAGCTCATTCTCTCAGGCCTAACGCTTTAATTCCAAAGCACTTACGCAGTGAAACAGTTAAATTCACAGACTACTCTTAAATCAGTTGTTTTGAAAACCTGACTGTCTTCGTCACTCCAGTTATGTAACTGTAGTTAAAATAGAAAATTATCACAAAACTCCTTTCCTTATCGATCTCCCTTTGCTTGCCTGGGTCTCTATAGTCTAGTCTGTTCCACTTATATAACTATAACTAAAATCAAATCTTCGTACCCTAATGCTTGATGCTATTTTCTGTACATAGCAGAATTATTTGCCTTTGTTTCCACAAACTCATGCTACATTTTTTGATCGCTTGATGCCGCTTTAAACCGGCGTGGAAGAATATAAGTAAGATTGGATTTGCATTTTTCCTAGGAGTGATGCGACTAAAGTATGGGCTACTGGATTTAGAATTTGGATAAACTGAATTTTGAAATCTTGAAAAAGGAAAAAAATATTGGATCCTGATCTTTTTTCGATCGAAAATCTAATGCTAGCCAAAAAAAGCCACAAAATGGACGACAAAAATGAAGAGAGCAGTTAACGTCACGGAATACAAAAAATGGCTCTCAGTTCTTTGCGTAAATGCCATCATAAAAATGACAAATATGAATATGATAATAAGATTGTGCAACACCCAATAATGTTATAAACTTTTGGGATACTAAAAGTCTCAACTTTTGTTTCTTTCTTTATGTTGATATTGTTATTTTTGGCTCGAATATACATTAACTAATCGCATTACTACCAAATAATTCGTAATCATGTCATTTGTACTCCTGTAGTTTCACTTTGTGAGCAAGTTAAGCTAACTTTCATCGTGCTCTTGTATAACCACATCCAGTGAGTTTTATACGACGGCAATTTAAATTTATTAGCACCATCTCTTCCACTGTACTGAGCAAACGTATAAACATACTGTGTAGCATTTAGTTAGTGAACCAAACCAAAGTACTATACTAGCTTTTATTCTGAAACTCTCGCACAGCCTTAAATGAATACGTGCCCACACTCTGATTTAGAAAGGCAAGGATAATTCGTGCATATAGTTGGATGGAGACATTAACTGCCAGAGTTTCCCCCTAATTTTATTCCTGTAATTCAATTAATGGCTGAATAAAGACACATCTCTGTTTTCCACACTCGCACAGTTTTCTGGTTCCCTTTATTATCACTCCATTGAAGCAATAAGGGCTAAACACTAGGCATACACAAACTAACTAACTAACTTTATAACATGTCTTCCAATGATACCCATTGTTATTTGTTTTAGATGCTGACTATAACGATAACAAACTATTAAGCCATTAGGGCTTCCTGACTATTGCTGACTAACTAGCTAAGCTCATAACTCTACGGTGGACATATTTCTCCGAGAATTAAAAAGAGCAAAAAGAAAAGAGACTGAGAGTGCAAGAACGAAAAAAAAGTGTGAGGGTTGGCAACATAAGAGGAAAAGTTTCCACTAGCTACTATTTGTCTACTACTTTGGGACGGCGAGTATGCATTTGGGGTTAAGCCTTATAAATAAATGTGTGACGTGTCAGTAATGGAAGAAGGTACTAAGTGTCAGCAAAGTTAAGGGAGAGAAATGAACAAAGTATGAACCTATAGATATTGCACAGAGAAGAGACAGATTTACGAGTTTTTCATAAGGAAATGTGCACGATGGGAGGAAAAAGGAGATGAGAGTGTGAAAGAAATTAGAAAGTGGCCAGTGCAAAGCAATGGTTACAACGCATGATACGAGCTTCAAATAATACTAACGCAATGAATGGACATTCCACACTTGCACACAGACTTCCGCACATGAGAATTATCCAATGAAACTTGCCACTTCCCATATCCCGAACGAGTTGGGAAATTGTATTCATCTTTTATGTTTATGGGTGTACCCATTACATAACTACTCGTTTTTGATTACTGTTAAATACACAGATAGATGATTGCAGCAAATTTCTCGGCTTCACAAAGCCACTAACAAAAGTGAAAGTAAGTAAGCAAATGCCAGCAGTTTGCAAATTGTAGATCAAAGTGTTAATTCATAGATAGTCCACTCAGCGCAATTTGATTATAAAAAACACTTGAATGCATTGGGACCTTTTCTTTACTTTCGTTAGTTTCGTTTACAACCATTATTATTGTTGGCACCCTTGTGGCCAGTTTGATTCCCAAGTCCGTGCATTGAATATCATTTCAAATCATACTTAAACATAGGTAAACTCTGTAGGTTCCCCTCATCTTTTTTCGCTAGAGTCTAATCGAATTCAGGAGGCAACTAACTGTGAACAAAACTGAAGGATTCCATATCTTTTCCCTGTGTAAGGTAGTATAGTGTAAGGCAGAGCTACTAATATAAATCACATGGTCCATGTCTAAATGGCTTTCCTTCTTTCGAAAGTGGAAAAAAAGGGTAGCCCAAAGAATTTTGATTCATGCCTTTTCTATTTACTTGAGACATAAAAACACTTTTTCTCGGACTTTCAAGCCATATATATAGAAATGGACAATGTGAAGCACAACTACTTTAACTTTCAATTGTGAAAATGATAATAAAGTGTGAATGGGAGGAATGCTCTTATATTCAATCCAATTGGTTATCTTCGCAGTTTAGGAATAATATTATACTTCCGTGTCTATCTAATCTCCGTTTCCCTCATTTTGAATTTTTCAATTTTCCACTTTGATTGCTGTTCCAGTTCTACATCTAAGGTAGTAGCAGTCTAGCAGTGGAGAACGTAAGCACAGAGGCCAACAAAACAGCACAAAAAGCATGTTCCTCTGTGTGTAGTGTGCATGAGGATTATGGGAAAGCATTCCCGAGCTTCCGTATACAACCCTCCCCTCAATTTGTGTCATATCCAATTATGTTGAAGTTGTTTCATTGTGAAACCGCCTTAGTTGGACCCCATTGGCTTCTAATTCGATTAGTCGCAACCAGCTCTCTTTTCCCTTTTCAATCGCCACTCTGGATTTTCCCGTTTCTATTATTATTCCTACTATATGCATGCATGCAAATTAAACGTGTAAATCACTTAGTTATAACAGATAGGAAAACTAATATTTATCGTTGCGAAATGACAGTCAGTATTTATATCTTTTATTTTGACTGCGTCGATATAGATTGGGACACGAAAAAACTTGGCACTCATCTAAAGATGAAAAAATAAGCATTAGCAGTAGTCAGTAGTGGTCAAGTTGGTTTTACTTTGCGTCAAGATTTGTCTAATAAGTCATGTAGTATGTCAGTCAGATAGGAAATGAACCAGTGGATCCATTTGGACAGTAAAATCCAATTATAGAAGATCCTGTCCTACCGAATTGGTAACACTTGGTGCCTTGATCGCATTCTGAATTGGACGGCCAATGGCTCCCTCTCACTTTGGTTTATGATTTGGTGTTTTCATCTTGTGACTTTCATTTATCCTCTTTGTGGCTTTGGGATCTGCTCATTTTATCAGCACAATACCATTAGTACTAATAAGTACAGCTTTTTGTACGGATTTTCGCATACAATATGAAAAATATATTTACTATCGCCGATGAATACAGTTCGTGTAGTAATTAATATTACGATTCATAACACTTGGTTAGTTTATTATTCACAATGAAAGTGTTTTGTACATTCAACTTTACATTCCTAGGCCCAATATTTGTTTTATTACAATTTATTTCGCATGCATTTCTAACTAACTAACTCCACAGCTTTTACTATACTTTCACATGGGTTTCTCCCATAGCCCCAAAGCCTCAGCATGTCGCCGAGCCTTGAGCCTCAAATCTGCAATAGAAGTACTCTTAGTCGAAAATCTATCCAACATACCACCACCACCTAAACTCGCTGCCGCCGCGGCAGATGACAAACACGATAATGCCAACGATGGATAAGGCGGTGGATACAGGAACAATGGTGGACCATGATTGGAAAGTCCAGCATTTCCTGTCGGAGTAGATAGAGCTGCAGCTGCTGCCGCATACTGAAAACCAACAAACCGAGAACAATTTATTATTATCATTATAATAACTAAAATGCACCAGTCGACTCACCAAAATTCAAGAATTCATTCATTTGTTTTTTGTACGCAAAGAACCCACCTGCTGAGCCGCATTGATGAAAGCTGCATCCAAGGGAGAAGGGAGTGCCAGTGGCCTCAAATCATACGGATTAAGTCGTAGCGATGTCGCCAAATTGGTAACCGCCGAAGGAGTACTACTACTGACAACATTGCTGCTATTTGACAACTGAGAGTTCCTGAGCGAGCCGATGCTGGTGGCCAAATTGTTGGTCAATCCAGAAGAGCTGGTAGTAGTAGGTGGGAGAAGTCCACTAGCTGCTGCAGCCGGTACTGCCGTGCCTTCATCATGAGAATGATTTGAAAAGGATAATGATGAGTTATGATGATTGTTAGTTTTCTCGGTACTCTTGAGAGGACTGGAGCAATTTTGAGGTTTGTCCCGAGGAATTTCTTTGGAACCAGCAGTCGGTGGCATCATACTCCCCATGGAAGATGGAGAGAGGAAGGAATTGAGTCGACAATGTGACTCAATTTGGGAAGCAGAAGAGTTCCCTCCAATGGAGACGGGCAGGATACCTTTCTGGAGTTGACTTTCTTGTTTCCTGCATTTTGCTCGACGGTTTTGGAACCAGACCTGGAATTGGTAAGCAAGTGAGTAATGGGGTTATTAATTCTTGCGTGGTTTGACAAAAGAATGGGAACTGTGGTATATAGTTAGTTACTAACTGCGAGATTTCATGGGTTAGACAGTTGAATTCATTAGAATGGAATTTTTATATGGAGGCATGATGAATTAGTGTCCAAAGTAGGATGTTCTGACAATTTTTCGTGTTCGCTTTATGAATACATTCATGAAGAGAGTATGCTTTTAGCTTTCGGTAGATGTGTGCACCTCTTTTTTATATGATTAGGGCCCACAGTTATTTGAGGGTGATATCAGGATCGTTCATAAATGATAGATAGATTTATGTAGAATCTGACAGCATTAGATTGTCGTTTGGAGATTTTTCCTTTGAGTTGATATTTACATTGTGTGGTGTGGTTTGATGGGTTTGATTTAGATTTGAAGTAGGGAAAACCAACTAACTAGAGACGATCAATGTAATATTCAATAAATAAAATATGACCTTTTTTGCAAAAAGCTAAATGCAAAAAAAAAAGAATAAATCCAACCCATGGAATCGCATTGAATTCGATTTAAACCTAATCTAGGAATTTGGCGTCTCTTTTTCAAACCACAAGTCAAATAATATCGACTAGCTGGCTTTTGATTGGCTCTGAGTCTGCCTAAAATCAAACAAAGAGTGCGTGCATGCGCAGTAGGGGTGATGCTCAATCCAAAATTACAACGATCGAAAAGTTTAAGACCGACGTGTTAATCACAAACCAACTTAACTAATTCAAATTGATCAAACATTTATATGTTGATTTCCGTGTCTGCGGTTTAATTTGGTTAATAAATCATAACTTTCAAACTATACTACAGTAAACTAATACACTTGTTAAAAGCCCTTTGTTAGTTAGTTAGTCAGTTGTTTTATGTGTGTGTAGTGTGTAGTTTGTTTGTGCACCGAAAATGTAATTCAGAGTGCTCGTTTTTTTCGAGTAAAGACAACATTAAGTGCCGCAGATTCCTACTAACCATCAAACCATACATTGGAAAAACAAGGGTGTGGAGATCAGAGAATCTAGTGTAGTTAGCAATCTGGAGTTCTCTTTGATTTAATTGAGATAAAAGCTCCTCTTTATCCAATTCATTAGGGAGCCCAAGCACCCTAAATAAGTGGCATCATTTGCCATTAGTATCGCATCGTCGCCAACAGCAAGCAAGCAACGTAAGCACATAGTATATAGAGTCAATCTGCTGTACTACTTAACTTGCATTATAAGTTGCGTCATATGTGCGTCTAACTTTAGCGTTCCTTTTGGAGCTTCTAAACAAATATTACACGCCCAGATTGAAATAAGCAGGTAATTGAATTTTCTACCTTAACTTACTAAATCCTATGAAATTACACAGTCAATAAGCCCAGGTGATTACCTGAACACGGGCTTCACTCAGACCCAAACGTTGACTCAATTCTTCCCTCATGAATGCATCCGGGTAATCTGTACACATTACTTTGTAGTTAAATTTCCAATTCAAACAAACAAGTATTTAATTAACTGCGTATATTAAAATTGATAGGAAACTCACGAGTCTCGTCAAAAAGCCTCTCAAGCTCATTCAACTGCTCCAATGTGAAATTTGTGCGACTTCTACGTTGTTTTGAACTAGGTTTTCCACTACTACTACTATTGTTCGGTGAGCTATTGCCAATATTGTTGATATTGGAAAAATGGGGAATGCTATGGACTGCAGAGGATAATGAAGATTTGGATAAGAATCTGTCTTGTGTATTCCCATGTTTTTTCACGTGAGTTAAATGGTCATCCTCGTCGTTCAGCTTCCTCTTAACATTGCTTGGACTTATGGAGGATTGGGCCAGTAGAAAGTTGTGGTGACGGAGAATATTCCCTTTGTCTTCATTTTCAGCATTGGACAGTAAGTTTATAGAGTTCATGAACAGAGGGTATCTATTTGGATGTTGGAAACTTTTTGAGTCCAGGATGAGGGCATCGTGAGATTTACCTGCGTCGGTTCCTTTTAGAGAGGGTGAAGGAATACTGCAAGAATCATCTTTTACATCGTCAATGCTATTCACCGAGTTGGAATCTTGATCGTAGTGGTTTTTAACAGAAAATGGTCGATACAAAGAAACACTTTGTTTCACATCTTGGTCACAGCCTTTCCCTTTTTTCGTAGTTTCTTGTTCACATTTTATTGGTACCGAATCTGTAACAAAAAAATCGCTTATTATCATATTATAGAAAAAAACAGTCGTTTGTTTCACTGAAACAACTAATACCGTTTTACATTTAAGCATATCAGCCTTTAGAGCTAAAGCATTAGTGTAAGTGTTTGCTACTAAGGAAGCCAATATCTTGCATTGTGAGTTGGATGCCTCTATTTTAATCAAATTAAAAGACAAATAGAGTATTGAAGGATGTGAAGGTCTTAAGGGGGTTATTAAACGATCCACTGAGTGAATCAATGTTGTTGAACAGATCGTGAGAGAGTGAGACCGGATGCACCCCGAGATTGGCCAAGGATCATTTAATTCCATTATGGGAATGAAAAGGAGCTTACACACATATTATAAAACAGTGTTCAATTTGCTAAATTGAACTAAATCTGACTGACTGACTGAGAGAATGAAGGGATAGGAGGATCATCTCCCTTGGGTAATGAACTCACTCCCTCAGTCAGGTCTCTAAATATCTGATGCGGCCTTATGTCTCTTCCCTTGTCACTCACTCACTAAATGTATCAACTATATGTAACTAACTGTGCACCATTTCGTATACGTCTCACTGGTCTGTCACTCTACAAAATGTGTTACCTTACGTCTACAGCCTTGTGCACAGAAAAACTTGGAAACAATTCTTTATGAGCTCAATTTAATACGGTCGTATTCCTTTTCACTACCCGATTGTTATACCTACAAATGTCTCTGTCGTGTATACTTAACTTTTTACAATTATGCTGATTACAGAAAGCAATTTTAATTACGGTACGTATTTTACATGTGTAATGAAATGAATAAAAGGTTATGTTACTACTAACTATAAAAATCGTTGTATTTATAGTATACTTTCACTTTAGGCGGTACGTTGAATGAAAGTAGTGGGGAAAAAAGTTTTTCCGAGTACAAGAATCTGACATCATAATACTTTCATAAGTAGTAGAAAATGGAGTGAAACAGGAATCTTGACGAAGAAAAAGTATGCATATTAGTCTCCCGTAATTGAATCATGGCCAGTTTTTCTCATTTGAGGAACAAACGGGAATCTTTTCACAGCTACATAGCCACCCTATCATTTTTATACGCCCAATGTAATGTGCAATAATAAATAAATAAGGGAACGTTTCACAACGAATTGTGTTGGGTTGGATGTCGTAGTATTTTGAACAATACCATTTTCTAGTAGATGATGCGGCAACACAAATTTTAGCATAGATTAATTCAATTTTAGATTTTCAACTATCTAATAATTCTATACATTGGAAGAATACCTGCATTGAAAGTTTCAATTCATGTCAATAGGTATAGTTAGTAAGCTGCTATTAATATTTTGTATGGATTAAAATGAATGAATAAGATTTACTGACGACCAAGAATATGCTCTCAGAATCTGAATAGCCTCACGAACGCAGATAAAGATTTCTAACTTTCGGTAAATAATAGTGTTGTTTAGGGGGAAGCCTTTATGTTCTTTAGTTCACTTACTTACTTACTTAGGAAAAGGTTCACACTACGAGTGAGAGAGTAAATTACTTGGGCAAGAGAAACATACAGACATGAGGGAAAGAAAGAAGCCCCAAAAGAAATCAACCTAAGATTATTTAATTGAAACATTTTTCATTGAAGAGGTTCTTTCTTTTTTCTCTTGATTTCATGATTACTATGTGTTCTTATGCTTTTGTTTATGCAATACAATTTGCACTCATTTATTTACCCGTATACACTGACACTGTGCATGTGATGCATTACAAGAAAATGAAACTGTGCTAAATTAATATACATTTTTTACTCTCAGTGAAAAATACGTATAAAGGCGTCCAAGTATAATATTGGAGCCCGCAATAAAAATGTAAGTAAACAGTTTGAGTTGCTGTAATGCTATTAGGGAATTTTATTATCACATTTGTATTCATATTAATTCAGTCCTCTGGTGTAAGTTTTTTATTTGGAACTTGGTAAAACAAGCAGAGTTTATAAAAACTTTCTAACTTACTGACAGATTTATTTGCTGGGTTGTGCTAACTATTGTACTCCCGTGTTGTGTTTGAAAGATTGAATTAAATTTTATATCAGTGGGGATAATTTATGAAAATCTCATGGTGTTTGCTCCTTGCATAAAAAAGGGATTACTTTAGTTTTTTTACGTTTCTAGGATTGAATTTGTGTCACACAAATGGGAGCGATAAATATTTTTTGAGAGATTCCGCAACTCACCGTGTTGACAGGGAAATAAATGCAAGAGCTGGGTTTCATTACGGGGTAGAATTTAGGCCGTAAAACTGTGTCCAGTAGAATCATGATTCATTAAATCTTGCAAATGTAATCTTACAAAAAATATCCTAGATGCATTAATTTTTGAAACATGATTTTTTGGTACAATATTAATGGTAACTTACTAAATATATAGGGACATGTAAGGACTACATTTAATTAGTTAATTGAAACTGTCCATTTGACTTACAGTGACTAAACCCACCCAGAGGAAAAAACAAGTTTGAAAGTATATACAAAGTTTACCCTAAATTTCCACACTTTGTACACACCATCTATAACATTTAGATAAAGTAAAAACACCTGCAGTCTAAATAATTATTAATAACCAACTAACTAACTAACTGATTAAGTGGGAACTTTTAAGCTCACACAATGTAATTAACTCTCATACTGTCTCTTTTCAACTTTGTAATACCTCACATAAAACTTAAATAACTAACTAACTAACCAACGAAACGACTTCTGAAACTAACTAATTAACTACCTCCCGTATCTTATAACTAGATGACACTTATGAAAACTCAATCTGTGCCTAAACTGCGTGCTCACCCCAACTTTTAACTAAATTAATAAGTAGGAGTGAGATGGGAGCAAGTAAGTTGAACGATAAACTCTAGCTGTACACACACACTTTTTAATATAGGCCAAAAACATGAAGTTCATATAAAGAAAGTGAGGAATTTGTTGTTCAAGGAGCCACTCTCTTAATTTGAAATTAAGACGTTCCCCAACTCCTCCACATTAGTATTAAATACAGCATATAGTAGTTTCCTCGCGCCCAAGTGCTATTTAAGTAACCAATGTAAATCTTTTGACACGCATCAACCATACGAACTAGCTAAGCAACTATCTAACTATTCAACACAGGCAAGAGTGAGCAAGTGTGTCTTCACCCAAAAATTCATCCTTTCCTGTCTCCATAACGAACTAACTAACTAACTAACTATAGGTACTCACTCAGGCACTTTATTAATTAATTTAGTTAATTAGAAGCGCCTGCTATGAAATTTGTACTGCTCGTTTTGTGCACTCTTTAAATCCCTGTAGGTAGTCAAGTCAGACAGTCTGAGTACCGGCTCTGCTGATTCCTTCCTACCAACTTTCAAATGAGCTCCACTCGCTAATTCCGTGTTCACAGCAATGAACAAGGGTAATCACCACCTAAACGTGGACCATACTTGAGCACAAACGGCTATAAAACTTGGTGTTAATAGTGGAATTACCAAAGGGGAAAACCCTTTTCCCTACTCTTTGGTTCATCTTTATGCACTCACTCACTATCACAGGGCTAGTTTGTTAGTTAGCTAGTTAAATGGGGTGTGTGTTGTAGTAGTAAACACACACGGCAGCTATTATTATGCATGCACAGTATGTAATGTGGTGATTCACCCTATTGTGTAATTAAGCAATTTGTAGGGGGACAAAAGTTATGAAACATGAAATCTTTTGTACTATTTGAAACAAGAATTCACATGAATATTTAGTGTTTATTAATTGGCTTGTTTTTAAGTAGTGACAGCTGGTACCTAGAATCGAAGAATTGTAAATATAGCCAACCGATTTTGAACTTTAACATTATATAGGAGCTCTACAAATACAAATGTTGTGGGTGGAAAGTAAAGAATTTCAAGCTGCCCCGATATCTTCTTTCTAGTTAGTTAGTTATTGCCTATGCATATATAACTCATATATGCAGAACGAGGAAGAACGAAGTTAAATCATTAATGAAAACAGGTATAGTTCTTGCAATCCAACTTCAAAGGAATGGTCACAAGATAGCTATTTGCCTGGCCGTTAGTTAGTTAACTTCAGATTGTATCTACCTAACCTGGTACTTATTTAGATCGTTTTACGGGCAAACCATGCCCCGTAAAAAGATTGTTTGCCCAATTTACAAGCTAAGCTTTCAAATCGTCAAGGAGGTCATTGACTACTACAACCCACTGTTCATGAAACAAACCAACCAAAAAGAATTTAAACGGCGTCATAATAATACTAAATACTAATACTAATATTTTTATAATACTAAACAAAATTCACGTCACTCCTCATCTATGTGTCCTCAATGAATCCCACAGCCAGATGCAAACTAAATATATTGACTACCGCTAACAAACTAAATAAAATGAATTTACTTACAGGGCGTGTAACCATTCAAAATCCATAAACAAAACCAGCCTACAAACTAAAGTATATAAAACAGAACTTGAATAACAATATTTTATACCATGGTCGACCAAAACGTCCGGTTCATTACAAGCCGACTCTTTATCTTCAATATTATTGTTTTGTTCCCCCAAATCCCCATCCACGGAACAATCCTTCTCAGTTTGAGCCGATTCTTCTAAATTGTGACTTTCAGTGCTCCCCGATGGTGACAACGGTTCTGATTTCGGTGAAGGTTTCGTCACACCGAAAATTCCGGATTCCGACTCTTTCGTAAATGAATTGGTAACGAATTCTGTCAACTTTTCCATTTTCACAGCTAACTGTTTGCACAATTTCTATCTCCT
>Ga0210040_10006372_pt1 | contig 14722 bp, 11 predicted proteins | sample CryGeyCG12114_NA_FD_185462 | JGI IMG/M metagenome (GOLD analysis project Ga0210040, IMG submission 185462) | Groundwater microbial communities from aquifer - Crystal Geyser CG19_WC_8/21/14_NA (SPAdes) (version 2) | ecosystem: Environmental > Aquatic > Deep subsurface > Groundwater | place: USA... | reverse complement strand
GAGGAGGGTGGCGTTGCGTTTATCCCCGGCTGTTTGCACCGCCAGTAGCGGTTTGTTGGTCCGTACCCGCCCCACCTGCTGATACAGCACAATTTCGGTGTTGGGCGCTAAGCGCACATCGCCAAAGGGCACACTGGCCGGTGGATACTGCTGCAGCCGCTCGGTGGCGGCCTCCGGCAGCTTGAACGTAGTAAAATTGCTGCTTGGCACTGCCGTCACTTCATCCGTCTGGCCACTGGTGTTGATGTTGACCCCGACATTCAGGCGGTTGTAGTTATTCAGATCGCTCTGCGGGCCGAGGATATACAGCACCGGTATGTTTTTCTGGCGCACCAACGCCAGGGCGGCCTCGCCTCCGGCAATGCGGCCGGGCAGCTGGTGCAGCACCGCCACATCGTAATCCTGCTGCTTCAGCGTGGTGAGGCCGGGAATATACAGTTCGGTCTCATAGTTCTCGTTTGTCTCGATGGCGGCACGGAGCGCTTTGATGTCGGGGTGCGGGGCAGCGGCAGCTAACAGCACTTTTATCTTGCCCTTCACCACATCTATATAGGCATGCTTCGTGTTGTTAAGTGTCGTGAACTCCCCCTGCAGCGGCTGTACCTGCACTTCGTAGTGGCGCTTGCCCACGCCGCCGGCCAGCACCTGGAACGGCACCTGCTGCACAGGCTGGCGCTGGTTCAGGGTAACAGTTTTGCGGTCGATCGTTTTACCGTTTTCCTGGAGGACAACGGTTGCCGCTGTGCCGCCAAAACCCTCCTGCTGCAGCTCCACTTCCAACGGAAAGCGGTTGCCGCTGTAATTCACCTTGTTGTACCGCAACGAGGCAATCAGCACGTCCTTCTTCGGAACAGTGTCGCCGACGGCCACCGGGTAGATGGTATAGTTGTAGTTGGCGTATGTCGGGGAGATGCCCTGGTTCACGATGCCGTCGGAGAGCAGCACCACGCCCGCGAGGTTCTGATCGGTATAATCGTCCTGCACCTCTGAAAGCAGCTGGCTCAGGTTTGTCGTTTCGGTGGCGAACTTTATATCCCCGATGTTTTGCGGCCCTTGCTTTGTCGCCGCCAGGGTGCGCACCTGTGTATTGTATCCTTCGCTCTGCAGCCTTTCCCGCATAGCCTGCAGGCGCTGCGCCGTCTGTTGCAGCTGCACAGAGTCAGAGAAAAGCGACACGGATTGGGAATTATCAACCGCAAAAACGATCGTGGGCTTTTGGGTGGTGTTGGCCACGTAGCGCACCAGCGGCCCTAACAGCAGAAAACACAGGAAGCTGACCACTATAAAACGGAGCCCCGCCAACAGGTAGTTGATTGAACTTGGCCAGGGCGTGCGCTTGCTATACAGCAGCCAGGCGTAGAGCAGGCCGGCAGCCAGGCAAACCAGGAGCAGCCAGGGCGAATAGGTGGTGATAAGTTTAAAAGAATTCAACTTTTAATTAATTACGAATTCCGAATTAGTTTTTTCAGGTACCTCATTATAATATATATAAGCAGCCGGCACTTCCTATAACGGGGTAGCAACGATTCTATTTTCTCGCCTAAAAATACGGACTGTGTACAGGAAGCGGAAAGGATATTTATATACGGATACTAAAGATAAAAGAAAAAGACCAATGCTGCTAACACAAATGTCAGCGCATTGGTCTCTCTATAGCCTGATTCAGCTGAAGTAATATAGGAAATCACTCCATCATATCCCCCAATTCGCAATTCGGAACTCGTAATTGATCAGGTCAGCATGCCGCCGTCTACCTGCAGCACCTGGCCGCTGATGTAGGAAGCCTGGTCGGAGGCCAGGAAAACGGCCGCGTTGGCTACGTCCTCCGGCGAACCGCCGCGCTTCAGCGGAATGGCCTTGCGCCACTCGTCTACCACTTTCTGGTCGAGGTCAGCGGTCATCTCCGTTTCAATAAAGCCTGGGGCGATGGCGTTGCAGCGGATGTTGCGCGAGCCCAGCTCCAGCGCAACCGACTTGGTGAAGCCGATGATACCCGCTTTGGACGCGGCATAGTTGGCCTGGCCGGCGTTTCCTTTGATGCCCACCACCGAGGTGATGTTGATCAGGGAGCCGCTCTTAACGCGCATCATGTGCTTGGTGGCTGCCTTTGTCACGTTAAACACAGACTTTAAGTTAGTGTTGATGACGGCGTCCCACTGCTCCTCGTTCATGCGCATCAGCAGCCCATCGCGGGTAATGCCGGCGTTGTTGACCACGATGTCGAGCTTGCCGAACTCCTTTACCACGTCCTCCACCAGTTGCTCTGCCTGGGCGGTGTCTGCCGCGTCGGAACGGTACCCTTTCGCCCGGCCGCCGCCTGCTGACAGCTCCTGCTCCAGCGCCTGGCCTTTCTCCACGCTCGACAGGTACGTGAACGCCACCTGTGCGCCCATCTCCACAAATTTCTGTGCGATGGCGCGCCCTATTCCTTTAGATGCTCCGGTTACCAGAGCTACTTTTCCTTCTAATGCTTTCATAGAGGCCAAAGATATAAAAGATTTTATTATTCAGGAGGTGCCAAGGGAGTCAGAAAGCAGCTGGTTTTAAGTGGCTGTTACCTTGGGGATTACCGTTAGGAGGTTGTGCGGGGGAGCATGTATAGTGCTATCCTATATAGCTGGTGATATATGCTAACATATTTAGAATCTGAATATTGCCTTTTGCTATATTTTTATTTGTAATGGTTTAAGTCTATTTTCGTGACGATTTTAACCAAAGGTGTTACGTGATGATCAGAAGCAGTAAAGGGCTTGCCACCCTCATCGCTCTATTGGTGGTGATTTTTTTTACAGCGGAGTATACGCTGCAGTTTAGTACCGAAAGCCTAATGGCGCAGCCCAAAGAGGCCGCTGCAGTGCCCGGAGCAGCGGCAACGGAAGAAGAGGAGGTACCCGAGCCCGCACCAATTGTATATGGCATCCCCACGGACACGCTGGAAATTGTGGAGGCGGAAATAAAGCGCGGCGAAAGCCTGTCAGAGATCCTGTCGCACTACAACATCACCCCGGTGCAGATCGACCAGCTGGCGAAAAAATCAAAAGACATTTTTAACCTGCGCCGCATTGCCGCAAAACGCAGCTACACCCTGCTGCATGGCCTTGACGCCGCCCAGACCGCGCAGTACTTTATATATGAACCCAATGCGTTAGAGTACATCATCTACGACCTGCGCGGTGAAATGACCGTGACGAAGGTGAAGCGGGACATGGAGGTGCTGGAGCGCACGCTGGCCGGTGAGATTAAAAATTCACTGTTCGAGTCGATCGTGGCCGCTGGCGGCTCTCCCCAGCTGGTGAACAAATTCGCTGACATATATGCCTGGCGGCTCAACCTGAACCGTATACAGCCCGGCGACAAGTTTAAGCTTATATATGACGAGAAGGTAGTGAACGGAACTACCATCGGCTTCAGTAACCTGAAAGCCGCTTACTTTGAGCACAGCGGTGAGCCGCTCTACGCCATCGCCTTCGACCAGGGCGACGGCACGAGCTACTACGATGAGAACGGGAAGAGCATGAAAAAGGCTTTTCTGAAGGAGCCGCTGGAGTATTCGCGCATCAGCTCACGCTTCACTAAAAGCCGCTTTCACCCGGTGCAGAAGCGCTACAAAGCGCACCTGGGCACCGACTTTGCCGCCCCGACCGGCACCCCGATCCGTACCGTGGGCGATGGTGTGGTGCTGGAGGCGCGCTATACCCGCGGCAACGGCTACTACGTCAAAATCAAGCACAACAAGACGTACACCACGCAGTACCTGCACATGTCCAGGTTTGCAAAAGGCATGCGCCCCGGCAAACGCGTGCAGCAGGGCCAGACCATCGGGTATGTGGGCAGCACCGGCCTGGCTACCGGCCCGCACCTCTGCTACCGCTTCTGGAAGAACGGACGCCAGGTGGATGCGCTGCGCGTGAAACTGCCGCTCGCCGACCCGATCCGGAAGAAGTACGATGCTGAATTCACAGCCGTGAAGGACGAGACGGTAAAAAGAATGGAAGCCATTGACGCGGGCGATGTAAAGCCGGAAATGCTGGCTACCAGAAAGGCCAAAGATGCAAGCGGGGCCTAAGCCGTTTGAACAGAAATTAAATTTTATAAGAAAGGCACCGGAAGGCGCCTTTTCTTTTTGACCTGTTTCACGTACGCATTGTTGTTCCTGAATCCTGAAAGAGCGCCTGGGCTTTATATACCTTTACAGCATATAGTCATTTGCGTTAAAAGCTTTAGCCAGTTACAGAGGGTTTTGCAGTGTTGGGATTTAAGGTTATTTTTGCTCATCAACTATATATAAATAGAGACTATGGCATCAAAATATGATTTAGTAGTGGTTGGTAGTGGTCCGGGAGGCTACGTGGCAGCAATACGCGCTTCGCAGCTGGGCCTGAAGGTAGGTGTGGTCGAGCGCGAGTCGCTGGGTGGCATCTGCCTGAACTGGGGGTGTATCCCTACCAAGGCACTGCTAAAGAGCGCAAGCGTTTTCGAGTATATCAACCATGCTGCCGATTACGGCATTACAGTGGGGGATGCATCGGTAGACTTCGGCGCAGTGATAAAACGTAGCCGCGGCGTGGCCGAGGGCATGAGCAAAGGCATTCAGTTCCTCTTCCGCAAAAACAAGATCGATGCCATTATGGGCACTGGTAAAGTAACGGGCAAGGGCAAGGTAGAGGTAACAAACACTGAAGGCAAAAAGGAAACAATAGAGGCCACCAGCATTATCCTGGCAACAGGTGCCCGCGCACGCGAGCTCCCTAACCTGCCGATCGACGGCAAGAAGATCATCGAGTACCGCAAAGCCATGTCGCTGGAAAAGCTCCCTGAATCCATGGTGGTGGTGGGCTCCGGTGCAATCGGGGTCGAGTTCGCGTACTTCTACAATTCAATGGGCACGAAAGTGACGATTGTGGAGTACCTGCCAAACGTGGTGCCGGTAGAGGACGAAGAAGTATCCCGGCAACTGGCCAAGTCTTTCAAGAAAGCCGGTATCGAGATCATGACTGACTCACAGGTAGAAGCGGTAGATACAAGTGGCAAGCTCTGCAAGGTGAAGGTGAAAACGGCGAAAGGCGAACAGCACCTGGAGGCGGAAATCGTGCTATCGGCAGTAGGCGTACAAACAAACCTGGAGAACATCGGCATTGAGGAGCTCGGCATAAAAGTAGACCGGGGGCGTGTGGTGGTGGATGAGTTCTACAAAACCAGCGTAGACGGCATTTACGCCATCGGCGATATAGTACCGGGCCCTGCGCTGGCGCACGTGGCTTCGGCAGAAGGTATTATCTGCGTGGAGAAGATAGCGGGCCAGAACCCGGAACCGTTGAATTACAGCAACATACCAGGCTGTACGTACTGCTCACCGGAGATCGCTTCTGTTGGTTTAACAGAAAAAGCGGCCCGCGAGCAGGGGCTTGATATAAAAGTGGGCAAGTTCCCGTTCTCGGCCTCGGGCAAAGCGAGTGCCGGGGGCGTGAAGGACGGCTTCGTGAAAGTTATTTTTGACGCCAAGTACGGCGAGTTCCTCGGGGCGCACATGATCGGCTCCAACGTGACTGAAATGATTGCTGAGGTAGTGGTGGCCCGCAAGCTGGAGACAACCGGCCACGAGATCATCAAATCCGTGCACCCGCACCCTACCATGAGTGAGGCCGTGATGGAAGCTGCCGCCGCTGCCTATGATGAAGTGATTCACCTATAGGGAATTATATATAGTTATAAAAGAGGCTGGCCAATGATTTGGCCAGCCTCTTTTTTTGATTTCTGCAGAGAGAACCTGCGTCACCCGTTTGATGCAAAACACAAAACGGTTTTTCATCTGCCTCTCCTTATAATTAATTTTTTCTGCCTAATTTGTACGATTTTCGTGTATCAGATCGTATGAATAGACGTGTGGCGGTGCCATTTGCTCATATTAGTAACTGATTACGGGGGTGTAACTACGGAAATCTCTGAACTTATAGCCACTACTTTACATTTTGCTACAATACCCGGTTTCGCTCATTTGCTCTTTAAGCGCTGTGTGAACTAAGTTTACAGGACTCAAAATTCCTCTATGAAGCTTAAAGGCAAAGTAAAATTCGTATCCAAAGACAAGAGCCTCTTTTTTGCCACCCTGCGCAAGCGGGTAGACGCTTACTTTCTGCAAAACAACATCCAGCGAACAGCCAACACAACGATGGTGGTGAAAAGTGTGGTATTGCTACTGTGCTATGTGCTGCCGTTTGTGCTTCTTTTAGCCTTTCAACCGGTATTTCCGTTGAGTTTGCTGCTTTGGTTTGTCATGGGCCTGGGAGTGGCGGGTATCGGGATGAGCGTGATGCACGATGCGAACCACGGCGCGTTCTCCGACAACAAGCGGGTAAATTTCCTGATGGGGCATACCCTGAACCTGGTGGGCGGCTCGGCTTTTAACTGGAAACTGCAACACAATATCCTGCACCACACTTACACCAATGTGGTGGAGATGGACGAGGACATACAGGACCGGCTGGTGCTGCGCTTTAACCCGCATTCAAAGGTAAAGTTCTTCCATCAGCTGCAGTGGGTGTATGCTTTCCTGTTTTATGGCTTGCTCACATTGTATTGGGTGGCTGCCAAAGACTTCGTGCAGTACAATCTCTTTATCAAAAACGGCGTAAACGCCAACACCGACGCTGAAAACAGGAACTGGCTGCTGAAACTGATCACGATGAAGCTGCTGTACTTTTTCGGGGTGCTGGCAGTGCCGTCGCTTTTCTTTGGAATCCCCTTTCTGCAGGTGCTGCTGGGTTTTCTGGTGATGCATTTTGTGGCCGGTATCATTCTCACGGTCGTGTTCCAACTGGCGCATACAGTGGAGGGAACAAGCCACCCAAGACCGGACACGAACGGTAACATCGAGAATGACTGGGCTATTCACCAGATGAACACGACCGTTAATTTCTCGCGCCACAATAAGTGGTTGTCGTGGTACGTGGGCGGGCTGAACTTCCAGATCGAGCATCACCTGTTCCCGCGCGTGTGCCATGTGCATTACCCGGCCATTGCCAGCATTGTGAAAGAAACGGCTACCGAATTCGGCATCCCGTACCTTGAAAACGAAACGTTCGGCCAGGCCCTGCGTTCGCATATAGCCACCTTGTATCGCTTTGGCAGGCTTCCGGATATAAACGAGGCGATCGGCTGACCCGGCTGTAGGGTGAACCTGCTGGTTAAATATAAATAAACTTAAAGCCTCTGCAGCTGTTTGCAGGTTAGAATTAAGCTAGCAGGCTGAATAATGTACCCAAACCTTTGTTTCAGTTGCCATATAGTGCAAGTCCGGGGCGTTTGCCTGAGTTCTGTTTCGGCTTATATACCAGTACCAAAACTCTTTTTACGGAGTGAATGCTTTACAGCCGGCGGTCCGTTTTTATAATATAATTATCAAGCATACTAAATGAAGTTAAAAGGCAAAGTTAAATTTGTTAACAAAGACAAAAGCCTGTTTTTCCCGACGCTACGCAAACGCGTGGACGCCTACTTTACAGCGAACCAACTCCCCAAGTCAGGCAACGCCCTGCTCATAACCAAAAGTATCGTACTGCTGCTGCTTTACCTGGTGCCTTTCGCACTGCTGCTCGCCTTTGCCCCCGGCTTAGGTGTGAGTCTGGCACTGTGGTTTATCATGGCCATTGGCGTGGCAGGCGTTGCCATGAGCGTGATGCACGACGCCAACCACGGGGCTTTCTCGAAAAGCAAAACGCTGAATTACCTTATGGCCCATTCTGTGAACCTGCTGGGAGCCTCTGCTTTTAACTGGAAACTGCAGCACAATATCCTGCACCATACCTACACCAACGTGGTGGAGATGGACGAGGACATCGACGACATGGTGTTCATGCGCTTTTCGCCGCACACAAACGTAAGGTTTTACCACAAGGTGCAGTGGGTGTATGCCTTCGTGTTCTATGGCCTGCTTACGCTCTATTGGGTCACGCTAAAAGATTTTTTGCAGTTTTTCCGGTTTATCAGGAGCGGCGTGAACGCAAACTCAAAAGCGGAGAACAGAATCGCTTTCATGAAGATCGTGGCCTTCAAGGTGCCGTATTTCTGCTGCATCCTGGTCGCCCCGACGCTGTTTTCCGGCATTCCGTTCTGGGAAGTGCTGCTGGGTTTTCTGCTGATGCACTTTGTGGCCGGAATTATTCTCTCGACAGTATTCCAGTTGGCGCACACCGTGGAGGGCACCAGCCACCCGCTGCCCTGCGACAGTGGCATCATCGAGAACGACTGGGCAATCCATCAGTTGAACACCACGGCGAACTTCGCACGCAAAAGCAGGCTGCTCTCCTGGTACGTGGGCGGGCTGAATTTCCAGATCGAGCACCACTTGTTCCCGCGCATCAGCCACATCCACTACCCGCATATAGCGGACATCGTAAAGGAAACTGCCACAGAGTTTGGAATTCCTTATTTGGAGAGCAAAACACTGGGCCACGCCATTCGCTCGCATATGAATACCCTGCACCGTTTTGGCAGGCTGCAGTTGCCGAACCTGAACGAAGTAATGGCTTGATCCACAGTACTTATATAACTAGAAAAGGCGGGAGGAGCTCCTCCCGCCTTTTCTAGTTATATAGCTTTTAGAAGGCGAGCGTGCTTCAGAACTTTCGGATATCGAGGGGCTTTTGAGTAGCTTTGCGGAGAAGAAGAACCCCAGATAATGTCCCACAACATTCAGATCATCCCCTGCACGGCAGCAGATATACCCCGTTTACAGGCCGTTGCGATCCGCTCCTACAACGATCATTACCTGTACCTGTGGCATGATAACGGAGCATGGTACAAAGAGCGCAGTTTCAGCGAGCGCGCGCTGAAAGAGGAAATAGCCGATCCGAATGCCGCCTTCTTCCTGATTTACACCGGGGCGGAACTGGTGGGATTCCTGAAACTGAACATAGACAAGTCCTTAGCCGGAGGAAGGGCGGAGGAGAGCCTGGAGCTCGAACGGGTTTACCTTGTCAAGAGTGCCTCCGGCAAAGGCGTTGGCAAAAAAGTAATTGATTTTACGGTAGCTTATGCAAAGCAGCGCAACAAGCGCCTCATCTGGCTGAAGGCCATGGACAGCAGCAGGTCCGTCGGGTTTTATGAGCAGAACGGCTTTGAAAAATGCGGCACCTACCGCCTGGATTTTGAGGTGATGAAAGTCGAATACCGGGGCATGTACGTGATGGAGCGCACGCTGTAAGGAAACTTAAACTTCGGTTAGCCGCTGCTTGTTACAACAATTACGTATGACCAAAAGCTCACCAAGAACAAAACCAGCATTGGACACAGTACTCGATATACTCATTATTGGCGCCGGCCCCATCGGGCTTGCCTGCGGGCTGGAGGCACAGAAAACCGGGCTCAGTTACCTTATCATAGACAGGGGAACGCTTGTGAACTCCATTTACAACTATCCGCTGAACATGACCTTTTTCTCCACCTCCGACAGGCTGGAGATTGGCGGCATCCCTTTTGTCTCGGTACACGCCAAGCCCAACCGGATGGAGGCCATGGAATACTACCGCCGCGTAGCCGACTCCCAGCAGCTGAAGGTGCGGCTCTTTGAGGAGGTGCGGCACATGGCCCCGGAAGGCGGCCTCTACCGCATCAGCACAAGCAAAGGCGAGTATATGGCGCGGCATGTGATCATCGCAGTGGGTTTTTACGGGATACCGAACATGCTCGGCATTCCGGGCGAGGAACTGCCCAAAGTACGGCACTACTACTTTGACCCGCATTACTATTACCGCCAGAAAGTGGTGGTGATCGGGGCCAACAACTCCTCTGCGGATGCGGCCCTGGAAACCTGGCGCAAGGGAGCAGAAGTGACCATGGTGGTGCGCCAGCCAACGCTGGGCAGCATCAAGTACTGGACCAAGCCTGATCTGGAGAACCGCATCAAAGAAGGCTCCATCAAATGCTACTTTTCCTCCAGCCTCACCGGGATACGGGAACGGGAAGTGGATATCAAGACGCCGGACGGCAGTATCACCATTGAAAATGACTTTGTACTGGCCATGACGGGCTATCAGCCGGATTTCAGTTTCCTGAAGAAGATCGGGGTGAAACTGTCGGAGGACGCAAAGTGCTACCCGCAGTACGACGCGGAAACTATGGAGACAAACCTGCCGAATGTGTACCTGGCAGGCGTGATCTGCGGCGGTATGGATACCCACGTCTGGTTTATAGAGAACTCACGGGAGCACGCCATCAAAATTGTGCAGCATATATCGCGGGAGAAAAAAGTGGCGGCAACGTAGCCGCCGCATCACATCGTATATACAACCTTTTTAAGACCTGATAAACAGAACATGAAGATAGCCATTATTGGTGCCAGCGGAAACATCGGTTCCAGAATAACGCAGGAGGCCCTCACGCGGGGCCATAATGTAACAGCCATTGCCCGCAACCCGGAAAACGTGACCGAAGAGAGCGTGAGCCTGACTATCAAGGAAGGCGATGTGCAACATGTAGCCGGGATGGCCGCGCTGCTGAAGGGGCACGATGCCGTTGTAGTGTCATATAGCCCCGGCTGGGAGCCGGATACGGATTTCGGCAAGCATGTGGAAGTGGCCCGCAAGGTGCTGCAGGCTGCGAAAGAGGCTGGCGTAAAGCGGGTGCTGAACGTTGGCGGCGCAGGTAGCCTGTATGCCGAACCGGGCGTACAGCTCGTAGACACGCCGGAGTTCCCGGATGCCTGGCGGGGCGGGGCGGCGGCCCAGCGCGACTCCCTCAAAGTATATGAGGAGGAGAAGGAACTGGACTGGACTTTTGTAAGCCCGGCCATTGTCATTGAGCCGGGGGAGCGCACCGGCAAGTTCCGTTACAACACCACTTCGCCAGTGTTCAATGAGAGGGGCGAAAGCAGGATATCGCAGCAGGATTTTGCTGTGGCCGTGCTGAATGAGCTGGAAGAGCCGCAGTATATCCGGCAGCAGTTTACGGTTGGCTATTAATCCTTTGCAACCGCAGCTACATATAAAAGAGCCCGGTCCTGTAATTTCCGGACACGGGCTCTTTTATATGTAGCTGTTGCCTTTTGAGGCAGAAACTGGTTTGCGGCAGTGGCCTTTCAGAGAGGAGCTGCTTGGGGGAGCGTGCCTTCGGCCGGGGAGGGTTCTATGCAGATTTGCCTGATGGTCGGTAGATCCCGCTGAATTAACCTCTGAATGCGTGTGACGGCATCCGTGATGGCCTGTGTCGTGAGGCCCGGCTGGAAGACAATATGGATGACCAGCACCACCTCCTCCGGAGACATATAACTGGAAAGCAGCCGGTTTACCTTGATCACGGCCGGGTCCGTTTCCGTCAGCGCGGCAACTTTACGCAGTACTTCCGGTTCAGCGCTCTCCCCAAGCAGGAGGCTCTTGCTTTCCTGGGCCAGCAGCATCGACACAGACGCCAGGATAAGGCCGATGATAATGGAGGCGGCGCCATCGAAATAAGGATTATGCAGGTAGTGCCCCAGAAAAACGCCAGCCAGCGCCACTAGCAGCCCCAGCACATCCGCCGCATCCTCGAACAGCACCACGAACACCGAAGGGTCTTTGCTAAGCCGGACCGCCCGCCAAAAGCCAAGTTCGCCGCGCTGGGCGTTGAAGGTGCGCAAGGCAATGATAAAGGAGATACCGTCGAACACCAGCGCAATGCCCAGCACTATATAGTTCCAGATCGGGTCTTCGATGGGCACCGGGTGCTGCAGGTGCGTTACGCCTTCGTAGAACGAAATGCCGCCGCCAATGCCGAATATAGAGATGGAAACGACATAAGACCAGAAGTAAAGCTCCCGGCCGTAACCGAAGGGCCGCTTGGCGTCGGCTGGTTTTTTGCTTTTATGGAGGCCCAGCAGCAGCAGCACTTCGTTGCTGGTGTCTACCAGCGAGTGGATTCCTTCCGATATCATGGAAGAGCTGCCGGTGAAGGAGGCAGCCACGAACTTTGAAACAGCGATGGCCAGGTTCGCCACCAAGGCACTGTATATAGGGAGTTTTGATGAAGCCATACAATAGCTTGTAGTGATACAGCCACTTTTACGGGCTGCTGCTGCTTTAGTAGGAGCCCCGCCCCCTGATTCAGAACTGATTTATATAGTTTAGCTGTTTTAACCACAGATGCTGTAACATCACTGCTTCAGCATTATGCTGACTGCTCCTGAAAGCGGGGCACCTTATACAGATTCTGAGCCACGATATCCTGCTCCCATGGGAAACCTGAAAGAATTGCGGCTGCTTAGCAGCACCCTGCCAAAGCAGCCCTATAAAATGCCGGTGTTGTTCGTAGGGCACGGCAGCCCGATGAACGCCATCGAGGAAAACGAGTTTACCAACGGTTGGGCGGGTATGGCCAAAGACCTTCCGAAACCAGCCGCCATCCTGGTGGTGTCGGCGCACTGGGAAACGCGCGGCACCTACGTAACGGCGATGGAGCAGCCACGCACTATCCACGACTTCTATGGCTTTCCGCAGGAACTGTTCAGCGTGCAGTACGCAGCCAGAGGCGACCGGCAGCTGGCGGAGGAAATGCAGCGCCTCGTCCGGAAAACAGAGCTGCAGCTAGACCACGAATGGGGCCTCGACCATGGCACCTGGAGCGTGATCAGGCATTTGTACCCGGCTGCGGATGTGCCTGTGCTGCAGCTAAGCCTCGATAGGGCACAGCCGGCGCAGTGGCATTATGAACTGGCCCGGGAGCTGCGGGCACTCCGCGATAAGGGCGTGCTGATCATCGGGAGCGGCAACATCGTCCACAACCTGGGCCTGCTCAACTGGCACAACCCTACGGCGGCCTACGATTGGGCCCTGGAACTGAACGAGCAGGTGAAGACCTATATAAGCCAGGGCAACCACCAACCGCTTGTCAATTACAGCAGCCTCGGCAAGTCCGCCGTGCTGGCCATTCCGACACCAGAGCACTACCTGCCGCTGCTCTACACGCTTGGCCTGAAAGAGGAGCAGGACCAGGTGGCATTTCTGAACGATCAGCTGCAGTTAGGCGCCATATCCATGACCTCTGTGAAGCTGGGATAGGGGCGAAGGGAGCGCTTGTGAAAAGAGCTGTAGGATGTGACGCTTCGCTGACGTACATTTGTGTTCTTCAACAGCTATATAGAACTATATTTGAGTTTTATAAGTTAAGGTAGAAATACAGGTCGGGAATGGCCCTTGTGCATCTGATAACCTCCTCTGTGCACCACTTCAGGTTCCGGCCAATTCACCGCAAAGGCAGCGCACAAAGTGCTGCGCGGTTTCTTTTGAAAAACCAATTAATGACATTCGAGCATCTTAACCTCATTGAGCCAATCCTAAAAGCTCTTAAAACAGAAGGATATACTATCCCTACACCTATCCAGGAAAAATCAATCCCGCTCATACTTCAGAGAAAAGACATTTTGGGCTGTGCCCAGACAGGAACCGGTAAAACGGCTGCCTTCTCTATTCCGATTCTGCAGTTGCTTTCCGAGAACAACGGACAGCAGGAGCGCGGACCACGCAAGATAAAAGCCCTGATTCTGACGCCTACGCGCGAGCTGGCTCTGCAAATCGCCGACAGCCTGACCTCCTACGGCAAGCATACTGGCCTGAAGCACACCGTGGTTTTCGGTGGTGTAGCCCAGCGCCCGCAGACCGACGCGCTGCGTGCCGGTATTGATATACTGGTAGCCACTCCGGGCCGCCTGCTCGACCTGATGGCGCAGAAATACGTGCACCTGAACCAGATCGAGATGTTTGTGCTGGACGAGGCGGATCGTATGCTGGACATGGGCTTTATAAACGATGTGAAGAAGGTGCTGAAAGTGCTGCCGGAGAAAAAGCAAACGCTGTTCTTCTCCGCCACGATGGCTCCTGAGATCATGAAGCTGGCCGATACCATCCTGGTGAATCCTGCCAAAGTGGAGGTGACACCTGTGTCTTCGACTGCTCATACCATCAAACAGGCTGTATATTATGTGAAAAAGGGCGACAAGAAGAACCTGCTTCTGCATCTGCTGAAGGATGGTGAAATTGACCGTGCCCTGGTGTTCACCCGCACAAAGCACGGTGCCGACAGAGTAGCCAAGGACATGACCAAAGCCGGTGTACAGGCAGAGGCTATCCATGGCAACAAGTCGCAGAACGCGCGGGTACGTGCCCTGGATAATTTTAAGAAAAGCCAGACGCGCGTGTTGGTGGCAACGGATATTGCAGCCCGCGGCATTGACGTAGACGACCTTTCGCACGTGATCAATTACGAGCTGCCGAACGAACCGGAAACCTACGTGCACCGCATTGGCCGGACAGGCAGGGCAGGAGCCAGCGGAACGGCTTTATCGTTCTGCGACGCCGAGGAGACCTCTTACCTGGTGAGCATCCAGAAACTAATCTCCAAGTCGGTGCCGGTGATTGATAACCACCCGTACCCGATGACGGCCAAAGACTTCGCTGAGGCAGCCAGCACTGTAGCGCAGCAGAAGAAGCGCGGTGGCAACGGTGGCAGAAGAAGCGGCGGCGGCCCGAGAGGTGGGGGGAACTCCCCGAGACCCGCCAACAGCAACAGCGGCGGCAACAGTAGCAGTAATAACCGCCCTGCCAAAGCAAGGTTTTAACCAATTCCACATCTATATAAAAAGGCTGACCATCATGGTCAGCCTTTTTTCTTGGAGGTAGTGCATATAAACCCGTCGCACCTAACTTCTGTTTTATCCTTTTGGATCAGCCCTGAACGGTTTGATCATATGAACTTT
>Ga0210040_10006371_pt1 | contig 14722 bp, 12 predicted proteins | sample CryGeyCG12114_NA_FD_185462 | JGI IMG/M metagenome (GOLD analysis project Ga0210040, IMG submission 185462) | Groundwater microbial communities from aquifer - Crystal Geyser CG19_WC_8/21/14_NA (SPAdes) (version 2) | ecosystem: Environmental > Aquatic > Deep subsurface > Groundwater | place: USA... | reverse complement strand
TGTTCCTGGTCGCGGTCCCGCTCATCGCGTGGAGCCGGATCGACAAGGTGGACGCCACGCCGTCGGGCAACCGCCCCGACGAGCAGGACGGCACGACGTACCTGCTGGTGGGCAGCGACAGCCGAGCGGGGCTGACCGCCAAGCAGAAGCGGCAGCTGGGCACCGGCGACGCCGCCGGCCAGCGGACCGACACGATCATGCTGCTGCACACCGGCTCGGGGCCGAACCTGCTGATGTCGATCCCGCGCGACTCCCTGGTGCCGGTCCCGGGCCACGGGACGACCAAGATCAACGCCGCCTACGCCTACGGCGGCCCGAAGCTGCTGGTGCGCACCATCGAGCAGGACACCGGCATCCGCATCGACGACTACGTGCAGATCGGGTTCGCCGGGTTCGTCGACGTCGTGGACGCGGTCGGCGGCATCACGATCTGCCCGACGACCGCGATGAAGGACCCGCTGGCGAACCTGGACATCAAGAAGGGCTGCCAACACGCCGGCGGCCGCGCGGCGCTGGGCTACGCCCGGTCCCGGCACAGCCTGGCCACCGGCGACATCGGTCGTGCCCAGCACCAGCGGGAGGTGGTCAGCGCGGTCGGCGCCAAGGCGGCCTCCCCGTGGACGGTGCTCAACCCGTTCCGCTACTACCGCCTGGCGATGGCCGGGTCCAAGTCCGTGGCGGTCGGGGACGACACCGGGATGCTGGCGACCGCGAGGTTCGCCTACGCGATGACCAAGGTGACGGGCAGCGGCGGGCTCACCTGTGGGGTGCCCATCTCCGACCTGGCCGTGCACTGGGACCCGGACCGGAGCAAGCGGATGTTCCGGCTGATCGCCACCGACCGCACCGACAAGATCGGCAAGAAGCTGTGCCGGCAGACAGGGCTGCCCGGATGAGTTACCAGACGCTCGACTGGTCGGTCGAGGACGGCGTGCTCACGCTGACCCTGGACCGCCCGGACGCGCTGAACTCCTTCACCGTCACGATGGCCGAGGAGCTCGTCGCCGCCTTCGACCGGGCCTCAGCCGACGACACCGTGGCGGCGGTCGTGGTCACCGGCCGCGGCCGCGCGTTCTGCGCCGGGATGGACCTGTCCGCGGAGGGGAACGTGTTCGGGCTCGAGGAGTCCCTGCAGCCGACCCTCGACGACCTGCACCAGCGGCTCGAGGACCCCGAGATCGTCGCGGGGGTCCGCGACACCGGCGGCCGGGTGTCGCTGGCGGTCTACCGCTGCACGAAGCCCGTGATCGCCGCCATCAACGGTGCGGCGGTCGGCATCGGCGCGACGATGACCCTGCCGATGGACGTCCGGATGGCCTCGGACCGGGCCCGCATCGGCTTCGTGTTCGGTCGGCTCGGCATCGTCCCGGAGGCCTGCTCGTCGTGGTTCCTGCCGAGGATCGTCGGGATCAGCCGGGCCCTGGAATGGGTCTACACCGCCGAGGTGCTGACCGCCGAGGACGCCCACGCCGGCGGCCTGGTGCGTTCGGTGCACCCGCCCGAGGAGCTGCTCGGCGCCGCCCAGGCCCTGGCCCGCCGCTTCGTCGAGGGCCGCTCCCCCGTGGCCACCGCACTCGCCCGGCAGATGATGTGGCGCAACAGCGCCCAGCCGCACCCGCTGGAGGCGCACCGCGTCGACTCGCTCGCGATGTTCTACACCAGCACCGGCGACGGCAAGGAGGGCGTCGCGGCGTTCCGCGAGAAGCGGGAGCCGGAGTTCCACGGCCGTGCCTCGGACCTGCCGCCGTTCGTGCCCTGGCAGGACTGAGGGCCGCTCGCGCAGGCTGTCGCGGCGCGCCCCCGGTAAGGTCGCGGACCGTGAGCGCTCCCCACCCCACGTTCGAGCAGCTGGTCGAACTGCCGGCCTACACCGAGCAGCCGGTCCCGGTGGCCTTCGAGGACGCCAACGGGCACCTCAACGTGCGGCACTACACCGGTATCGCGAGCGAGGGGCTCGACGCGTCCCTGGTGGAGCTGGGGATCCCGCAGAACTGGCCGGCCTCGGGGCACGCCTGCTTCTCTGCCGAGCACCACTTGGTCTACCTCGCCGAGCTGCGCACCGGGGGCCGGATGTCCTCGCGGGTGCGCCTGCTGGGGCGCGCGGAGCGCGCCGCCCACGCACTGGTCTACCTGCTCGACGACTCCCACCAGCGGGTGAGCTTCGTGATGGAGGAGATCTTCCTGCACATCGACATGGGGACCCGCCGCACCGCCCCGTGGCTGGAGGACGTCGCCGCAGGGCTCGACGCCAGGATCGCCACCGACGCGGCGCTGCCGTGGCAGCCCGACGTGTCGGGATCGCTGTCGCTGCGTTGAGCCGGGACCAGCCGGGTCGGGCTGGGGCACCGGCGCCCGGTGTTGGTAGCGTGCCGTTCGCCAGTCAACCTCCCGTGGTCCGCCACGGGAGCGCAGGGAACCCGGTGAGATGCCGGGACTGACGCGCAGCGGTGTGGGTGACGGGCGGGGCACGTCTTCACGACAGCCACTGGACCGCGAGGCCCGGGAAGGCGCTCCGCACCGGGCGAGCCCGAGTCCGAAGACCTGCTGGCCCTTGCGGCAGAAAGCCGCGAGGTCGCTGGAGGACTCCGCGCACGGGTCCCTGACCTCGACACAGGAGCGCCGGTGACCCTCCCAGCTCCCTCGCCTGCGACGGCCCGCCGCACCCGAGCCGACCGCTGCCCCGGGGTGCTCCGTCCCTGGCCCGCCGCGGACGGTGCCCTCGTCCGGATCCGGCTCGCCGGTGGTCTCCTCCCGGTCCGCGCGCTCGCCGCCCTGGCCGAGGTCGCCGGCCGCCACGGTGACGGCGACGTGCACCTGACCGGCCGGGCCAACCTGCAGCTGCGGGGACTGCCGCTGGAGGGCGGCCGGCTCCCCGGGTCCGTGGTCGACGCCGTCGAGTCCACCGGCCTGCTGCCCTCCCGCAGCCACGAGCTGGCCCGCAACCTGATGTGCTCGCCGATGACCGGGATCTCCGGCGGCCGGGCCGATCTGCGCCCCGTGGTCCGGGACCTGGACTCGCGGCTCTGCGCCGACCCGGGCCTCGCCGACCTGCCCGGCCGGTTCCTGTTCGTCCTCGATGACGGACGGGGCGACCTCGTCGACCGCGAGGCCGACCTGGGGGCCGTCGTCGTCGGTCCCGCCCGTGCCCAGCTCCGGGTCGGACCGGGCCTCGGCCCGGTCGTCGCGCTGGACCAGGTGGCCGAGGCGCTGACCGAACTGGCCGCCCGCTTCCTGCGGCTGCGCGGTGCGGGCCCCACCGCGGCCTGGCACGTCGCCGAGCTGCCCGGCACCCGGCTGGTCGACCCTCGACCACCCGACCCGCGCCTGCCCGCCCCCACGGCCCCACCGGCGACCGGCCCCCTCGACGGGGCCGAGCACGTGCCGGTGCCGGACGGCGTGCTGACCCCGCGGCTCGTCGCCGACCTGGTGACCACCGGGCGGGACCTGGTCGTCACGCCGTGGCGCAGCGTCCTGGTGGGGACGCGATGACCACCGCGGTGGTCCCCGAGGGCCCGGATCGACCTGGGGGGCGTCCCCCGGGTCGTCCTCCTCGGCGCTACGAGTACGTCGACCACGGCCCGTCGATCTACGTCGAGTCCTTCGCCACCATCCGCCGGGAGACGCGCCTGGACGGCGTACCGGCGGACGCCGAGACGGTCGCGGTGCGGATGGTCCACGGCACCGGTCAGGTCGACCTCGTCGACGACCTGGTGGTCCATCCGCGCCTGGTCGGCGCCGCGCGGGCCGCGCTGCGCGACGGGGCGCCGATCCTCACCGACGCCCACATGGTGGCCGCCGGTGTCACCCGCGCCCGGCTCCCCCGCGACAACGACGTGGTGTGCCTGCTCGGCGACCCCCGGGTCCCCGACCTCGCCCGGGCGTGGGGCACCACCCGCTCGGCCGCCGCGGTCTCGCTGTGGGAGCCGGTGCTCGCCGGCGCCGTGGTGGCGATCGGCAACGCGCCCACCGCGCTGTTCCACCTGCTCGAGATGCTCGCCGCCGGCGCACCCCGTCCCGCGGCGGTCATCGGCTGCCCGGTGGGCTTCATCGGCGCCGCGGAGTCCAAGCAGGCCCTCGAGGGGTGCGCCGACGACCTCGGCATCGACCTCCCCTTCCTCACCGTCCGCGGCCGCCGCGGCGGCTCGGCGATGACCGCCTCCGCGGTCAACGCACTGGCCCAGGAGCAGGAATGACCGGACACTTCTACGGCGTCGGGCTGGGTCCGGGCGACCCCGAGCTGATCACCCTCAAGGCCGCCCGGCTGATCCAGTCGGCCGACGTGGTGGCCTACCACGCCGGGGTCGGCAAGCAGTCGAACGCGCGCCGCACGGCCGGGGACCTGGTCTCGGAGCACGCGGTCGAGGAGGAGCTGCGCTACCCGGTGACCACGGGCAGCACCTCGCACCCGGGCGGCTACGCCGGGGCGATGGCGGAGTTCTACGAGGAGTCCGCGGACCGGCTGGCCGTCCACCTGGAGGCCGGCCGCACGGTCGTGCTGCTGGCCGAGGGCGACCCGCTGTTCTACGGGTCCTACATGTACATGCACGACCGGCTCTCCGAGCGGTTCCCGACCGAGGTGGTGCCCGGGGTGCCCGCCTTCGCCGCGGCGACCGCGGCCGTCGCCTCCCCGCTGGTGCGCCAGACCGACGTGCTGACGATCCTGCCGGGCACGCTGCCCGAGCCGGAGCTGGCCCGGCGGCTCGCCGACACCGACGGCGCGATCATCATGAAGCTCGGTCGCACGTTCCCCGCGGTGCGCTCCGCGCTCGCCCAGGCCGGCCGGCTCGAGCACGCGCTCTACGTCGAGCGTGCCTCGATGCCCGCCGAGCGCTGGCTGCCGGTCGCCGAGGTGGACGCCACGTCGGTGCCCTACTTCTCGCTCATCGTGGTCCCCGGCGACACCCGGGCGGTCGAGCCCACCGGCCGCCGGGCCCCTGTCACCGCCGTGACCGCCGGGACCCGCCCTCACCACGGCGCCGGCGAGCTGCTGGTGCTCGGGCTCGGTCCCGGACCCGAGGCGTGGACGACCCCGGAGGTCACCGAGGCGCTGGCCTCGGTCGACCACGTGGTCGGCTACGCGCCGTACGTCGCCCGCGTCCCGCAGCGCGCCGGGCTCACCCGGCACGCCTCGGGCAACACCGTCGAGCTCGACCGCTCCCGGCTGGCGCTCGACCTGGCCCGCGACGGGGAGCGGGTGGCGGTGGTCTCGGGCGGTGACGCCGGCGTCTTCGGGATGGCCTCGGCGGTGCTCGAGGCGGCCGAGGACCCGGCGTACGCCGACGTCCGGGTGCGGGTGCTGCCGGGGGTGAGCGCCGTTCAGGCCGTCGCGGCCCGGGCCGGCGCCCCCATCGGCGGCGACTTCGCGGTGATGAGCCTGTCGGACCGGCTCAAGCCGTGGCCGGTGATCGAGCGGCGGCTGCGAGCCGTGGCCGGGGCCGACCTGGTGCTGGCCATCTACAACCCGGCGTCGCGCTCGCGGACCAGCCAGGTGGTGCAGGCCCAGAAGGTGCTCCTCGAGCACCTGGCCGCCGAGACCGTCGTGGTGGTCGGCCGCGACGTCGGCCGCGCCGAGGAGTCGCTGACCGTGACCACCCTGGCCGGTCTCGACGCCGCGTCGATCGACATGAAGTGCCTGGTGCTCGTCGGCTGCTCGGGCACCCGCCGCTCCGCCTCGGGACTGGTGTGGACGGCCCGCTCGACTGCCCCGACTGGTCAGGCCGACCCGGAGCGGTCCCGCGCCGGGTCGTAGAGGAACGACTCGCCGGCGCCGCTGTCGGGGTCGAGGGCCCGGCCGACCAGGATGACCGCCGCCTGCCGCAGACCGGCGGCCTCGACCTGGTCGGCGATGTCGGCAACGGTCCCGCGCAGCACCTGCTCGCCCGGCTGGCTGGCGCGGTGGACGACCGCCACCGGGCAGTCCGCGCCGTAGTGGGCCTCGAGCTCGGCCATCAGCTCCCGGGTCCGGATCACCGCGAGGTGCAGGGCCAAGGTGGCCCGGGTCGCGGCGAAGGCGGCCAGCGACTCGGTCGCGGGCATCGCGGTCGACCGGGCCTGCACCCGCGTCAGCACCACCGACTGCGCCAGCAGCGGGACGGTCAGCTCCCGGCCGACGAGCGCGGCCGCTGCGGCGTACGCCGGCACACCGGGGGTGACGTCCCAGGGCACCCCGGCGGCGTCGAGGCGACGGGTCTGCTCGGCCACCGCGGAGTACAGCGACGGGTCACCCGACACCAGGCGGACGACGTCCAGCCCGGCTGCGTCCGCCTCGACGAGGACGTCGAGGATCTGGTCGAGGTCGAGGGCCGCGGTGTCGACCAGCCGGGCCCCCGGCCGGCAGTGCGAGAGCACCTCGTCGTCGAGGTAGGTGCCCGGGAACAGCACCACGTCGGCCCCGGCGAGCAGCGCGGCGGCCCGCACGGTCACGAGGTCGGCGGCGCCCGGGCCGGCCCCGACCAGGTGCACGGTCACGAGGCCCCCCGCACGACGAGCGACCACTGCGTGACGGCGCGTGCGGGCGTCCACCCCGTGAAGCCACCGATCGCTTCGGCGTGCTCCACCGAGACCCGGGCGAGCTCGCCGCCGTGCCGGGCGTAGCCGGCCGCCAGCACCTGCTCGGTCTCCAGGGTGACCCCGTGCACCACCAGCCGGCCACCGGGCGACAGCGCCGCGAGGCAGGCCTCGATGACCCCGGCGCGGGTCGCGCCACCGCCGACGAACACGGCGTCCGGCGCCGGCAGGTCATCCAGCGCCTCCGGGGCCCGACCCGTCACGACCCGCAGTCCCGGGACTCCCAGCGCCCGCGCGTTGCGGGCGATGCGCTCGGCCCGGGCCGGGTCGGCCTCGACCGCCACGGCGCGGCAGGTCGGGTGCGCCCGCATCCACTCCACGCCCACCGAGCCGGCCCCCGCCCCGACGTCCCACAGCAGCTGGCCCGGCTGCGGGGCGAGCCGGGCGAGCGCCGAGGCGCGCACGTCCCGCTTGGTCAGCTGGCCGTCGTGCTCGTACGCCGTGTCCGGCAGGCCCGCGACCCACGAGGCCGGCTGCGCGGGGGCGGCACCGGCGACCTCGACGGCGACCACGTTCAGGCGCGGGACGGTGGCGTCCCAGTCGGCGGCCCGGCCATCGAACCGCGTCTCGTCGGGTGAGCCGAGGTCGCAGAGCACCGTCAGCCGGCTGGCGGCGTACCCGTGCTCGACCAGCAGTCCGGCGACCACGCCGGGGGTGGTCTCGTCGGCGGACAGCACCAGCAGCCGGCGGCCCGGGGCGAGGGCACGCAGCAGCAGGTGCGGGTCGCGACCGACCAGGCTGAGGGACCCGGACTCCTCGTCCGACCACCCCATCCGGGCCCGGGCCAGCGCGAGGGAGGACACCCCGGGCTCGATCCGGACGGCCTCGGCACCGAGCAGCCCGAGCAGGGTCGACCCGATGCCGGAGACGAGGGGATCGCCCGAGGCCAGCGCCACCGTGCCGGCACCCTGGTGCCGCGCGAGCAGGGCCGGCAGGCCGTCCCGCAGCGGTGAGGGCCACGGCTCCCGCACCTGTCCCGGCACCGCCGGGACCAGGTCGAGGTGGCGCTGTCCGCCCAGCAGCACGGGAGCCGCCCGGACCACCGACCTCAGCCGGTCGGGCAGCCCCTCCCAGCCGTCGGCGCCGATCCCCACCACCGTGATGCGCGACGGGCCGGCGGTGGTCATGTCGGCAGACGCTATCGTGACCCCCGACAGGCACGAGGTGCCCCGACGGTCTCCGCCCCACGAGGCCCGACGGGAGAATCTGGGAAGCCGGTGCAACTCCGGCACAGGCCCGCTGCGGTGACCCGGACGACGTGGCTCCACCAGAGTCGACGTTCGTCCCGGGAAGTCCGAAGACCGGCCTCGCGCCACCGCGTCCACTGGCTGACGAGCGGGAGCCTCCCATGCCAACGCACTACCCCTTCACCGCCGTCGTCGGGTCCGAGGACATGGCGCTGGCCCTGGTCCTCACCACCATCTCGCCCGAGGTGGGCGGTGTGCTGGTGCGCGGCGAGAAGGGCACCGCCAAGTCGACGATCGTGCGGGCGCTCGCCGCCGTCCTGCCGCCCATCGAGGTGGTGGCCGGCGACCGGTTCTCCAGCGACCCGCGCGACCCCACCCCGCTCTCGCCCGACGGCCCGTTCCCCGCCGACGCCCCCACCGAGTCCCGCCCCGTGCGGCTGGTCGAGCTGCCCGTGGGCGCCACCGAGGACCGGGTGCTGGGCTCGCTGCACCTCGAGCGGGCGCTGTCGCAGGGCCGTGCGGAGTACGAGCCGGGGCTGCTCGCCCGCGCGCACCGCGGCATCTTGTACGTCGACGAGGTCAACCTGCTGCACGACCACCTCGTCGACCTGCTGCTGGACGCTGCCGCCATGGGCCGCTCGACCGTGGAGCGCGACGGGGTCTCGGTCGAGCACGCCGCCCGGTTCGTGCTCGTCGGCACGATGAACCCGGAGGAGGGGGAGCTGCGGCCCCAGCTGCTGGACCGGTTCGGGCTGACCGTCGAGGTCGCCGCCCCGCGGGACCCCGCGTCCCGGGTCGAGGTGGTCCGTCGACGGATGGCCTTCGACGCCGACCCGGAGGCCTTCGCCGCGGCGTACGCCGACTCCGAGCACGCGCTCACCGAGCGCGTCCGCGCCGCCCAGCGAGCGATCGCGGACGTCGAGCTGGGCGACGAGGCGCTGCTGTCGATCGCGGAGGTGTGCGCGGCCTTCGAGGTGGACGGGCTGCGCGCGGACATCGTCACGGCACGGACCGCGGTGGCGCACGCCGCGTGGCACGGCCGCTCGTCGGTCACCGCGGCCGACGTCCGCGCCGCCGCCCGGCTGGCCCTCCCGCACCGCCGTCGTCGCGACCCCTTCGACGCCCCCGGTCTCGACGAGGACCTGCTCGACGAGGTGCTGGGCCCCGACGAGCCGGAGCCCGAGCCCGACGGCGACGGTCCCGACGGCGACGGTCCCGACGATGCCGGGCCGGACGGCACCCCGGACGGCGACTCGGACCAGGGACCGGACGACGGCGCCGGCCCGGACCCGGGACCGGACGGGCCGGGCGCGGAGGCCCCGGAGCCCACGGAGCCTGGCGCCGGAGACCGGCCGGTACCGGCCGCCGAGTCCCCCGGTGAAGACCGGTCGGAGCAGCCGCGCACCCCGTCGCAGGCGTCGACGGTCGGCGCGCAGGCACCGTTTCGGACCCGGCTGTTCACGGTGGCGGGCACCGGCGCGGGCGAGGCCGGGCGGCGCAGTCGGGCCGCGACCCAGTCCGGCCGCCGGGTCGGGTCCCGGCGCAGCGGGGACGGCGCCGGTGGAGCGATCCACCTCGCCGAGACGGTCCGCGCGGCCGCGCCGCACCAGCACGCCCGGGGACGGCGCTCGGGACGGCTGCTGCTGCGCCCGGAGGACCTGCGGGTCGCCAGCCGGGAGGGCCAGGAGGCCAACCTGGTGCTGTTCTGCGTCGACGCGTCCGGGTCGATGGCAGCCCGGCGCCGGATGGAGCAGGTGAAGACCGCGATCTTGTCCCTGTTGCTGGACGCCTACCGGCGCCGCGACACCGTCGGGCTGGTCACCTTCCGTGACCGGGGTGCCGAGCTGGCGCTGCCCCCGACCCGGTCGGTCGACATCGCCGCCACCCGGCTCCGGGAGCTGCCCGCCGGTGGCCGCACCCCGTTGGCCGAGGGACTGCTGGAGGCGGCCCGGGTGCTCCGGGTGGAGCGGGTCCGCGACCCGCGCCGCCGGCCGCTGCTGGTGGTCGTCACCGACGGCCGCGCCACCGCCGGCCCGGACGCCGTCGCCCGCTCGCGCGAGGCCGCGGCCCGGCTGGCCGCCGACGGCGTGTCCGCCCTGGTCGTGGACTGCGAGAGCGGCGCGCTGCGGCTGGGCCTCGCCGCCGCCCTGGCCGCGAGCCTGGGCGCCGAGCACGTGCCCGTCGCGGACGTCAGCGCCGGCCGGCTGACCAGCCTGGTCGCCGAACGGGTGCGGACCCGTCCCGCCACCGCCACCACCACTGAAGGAGCAGCCTGATGCCGCAGGGCCAGCCGACGACCGTCCCCGACGACGGTCTGACCACCCGCGAGCGCCGCCAGCAGCCGCTGCTGATGGTGCACACCGGCGACGGGAAGGGGAAGTCGACCGCCGCGTTCGGGCTCGCGATGCGCGCCTGGAACCAGGGTTGGGACATCGGGGTCTTCCAGTTCGTGAAGTCCGCCAAGTGGCGGATCGGCGAGCAGACCGTGCTCGAGCGGCTCGGCGAGCTGCACCGGGACACCGGCGAGGGCGGCCCGGTCGAGTGGCACAAGATGGGCGCGGGCTGGTCCTGGTCGCGCAAGGCCGGCGACGAGACCGACCACGCGACCGAGGCCGCCGAGGGCTGGGCCGAGGTCAAGCGGCGGATCGAGGCACAGACCCACGACCTGCTCGTGCTCGACGAGTTCACCTACCCGATGGAGTGGGGCTGGGTCGACGTCGACGACGTCGTGGAGACCCTCGCGAACCGCCCCGGCCGCCAGTACGTCGTCATCACCGGTCGGCGGGCCCACCCACGCCTCGTGGAGGCGGCCGACCTGGTCACCGAGATGACCAAGGTCAAGCACCAGATGGACCGGGGTCAGAAGGGGCAGCGGGGCATCGAGTGGTGACCGGGCTCCCCCGGATCGTCGTCGCGGCCCCGGCGACCGGCCAGGGTAAGACGACCGTCGCGACGGGCCTGATGGCAGCGCTGCGTCGCGCCGGGCACGTGGTCAGCGGGCACAAGGTCGGCCCGGACTACATCGATCCCGGCTACCACGCCCTGGCCTGCGGGCGCCCCGGCCGGACCCTCGACCCACACCTGGTCGGCGAGGACCGCGTGGTCCCGCTGCTGCTGCACGGCGCCCACGGCGCCGACGTCGCGGTCGTCGAGGGGGTGATGGGCCTGTTCGACGGCCGGGTGGGCACCGGCGGGTTCTCCTCCACCGCGCACGTCGCGACGCTGACCCGCACCCCCGTCGTCCTGGTGGTCGACATCTCCCGGTCCTCGCGCTCGGTCGGCGCCGTCGTGCACGGGATGGCCACCTTCGACCCCCGGGTCCAGGTCGCCGGGGTGATCCTCAACAAGGCGGGCTCCCCGCGGCACGCCGCCGAGGTGCGCGGCTCGATCGACCTTCCGGTGCTCGGCACCATCGGCCGCGACGAGGCGTTCTCCGCGCCCTCCCGGCACCTCGGCCTGGTGCCCGCGGACGAGCGCGACGAGGCGGCGCACGCCCTCGACCGGCTCGCCGAGCACGTCGCCGACGCCGTCGACCTCGAGGCCGTACTGCGGGTCGCGGCGACCGCCCCGGACCTGCCCGACCGCCCGTGGGACCCCGCCGACGAGGTACGACGTCCCGCCACCCCCTCACGGCGCCCCGTCGTCGCGATGGCCGGCGGGCGGGCGTTCACGTTCCGCTACGCCGAGACCGAGGAGCTGCTCCGGGCCGCCGGTTGCGACGTCGTCACGTTCGACCCGCTCACCGACCAGCGGCTGCCTGCCGGGACCAGCGGGATCTACCTCGGCGGTGGCTTCCCCGAGGTGCACGCCGCTGCGCTGACCGCGAACACCTCCCTGCGACGCGACCTCGCGGCGGCCGTCGGGGCCGGCGTGCCCACGGTGGCCGAGTGCGCCGGGCTGCTCTACCTCTGCTCGGCCGTCGACGGCTGGCCGATGGTGGACGCCCTGCCGGTCACCGCCACGATGACCCCACGGCTGACCCTGCGCTACACGACCGCGCAGGCGCCCGCGGACACCGTGTTGACCCGCGCCGGCGAGGAGGTCACCGGTCACGAGTTCCACCGCACCGTGACCGACCCCACGGCCGGGGTCCCCGCGGCCTGGGAGATCGACGGGGTGCCGTCCGGCTTCGCGGGCGGCACCGTTCACGCGTCGTACCTCCACACGCACTGGGCGGGTCACCCACGTCTGGCGCAGCGGTTCGCCGACGCGGTCCACGCCACCGGGCCGCACGTCGGCGACCGCTCTCCGGTGGCGGCCGGGGCCGTCGATGCTCTCCCGGCGGCCGAGCTCCCCGACCCGCTGCGCCACCACGGCGACGCGGAGGTGCGGGCCGGGCTGCTCGACCTCGCCGTCAACGTGTACCCCGGCCCGCGGCCGCCCTGGCTGCAGCGGGCCCTGGTCGACAGCCTGGATGACGTCGACCGCTACCCGTCCCCCACCACCGCCGAGGCCGCCGTCGCGGGCCAGCACGGCCGCGACGCCGGCGAGGTGCTGGCCACTGCCGGCGCGGCCGAGGCCTTCACGCTGCTCGCCCGGCTGCGGCCCTGGCGCAGGCCGGTCGTGGTGCACCCGCAGTTCACCGAGCCGCACGCCGCCCTGGAGCAGGCCGGCCGCACGGTGACCGAGGTGCGCCTGGATCCCGGGGCGGGCTTCGCCCTCGACCCCGGCGCGGTGCCCGACGACGCCGACCTGGTGGTGGTCGGCAACCCGACGAACCCGACCGGCATCCTGCACCCCGCCGAGGCGGTGCGTCGGCTGCTGCGACCCGGGCGGCTGGTGGTCGTCGACGAGGCGTTCATGGACACCGTCCCGGGCGAGACCGAGTCGCTGACCGGGGTGCGGGACCCCGGGCTCGTGGTGGTGCGCAGTCTGACCAAGCACTGGGGCGTCCCCGGCGTGCGGGCCGGCTACCTGCTCGCCCACGACGACGTGGTCGCGGGGCTGCGCCGGCTGCAGACCCCGTGGTCGGTCTCCGCGACCGCTGCCGCCGTCCTGGTCGCCTGCAGCACCCCCACCGCACGGGAGGAGGCCGCGCGGCGTGCCGAGGCGCTCGTCGGGTGGCGCACCGCCCTGGAGAAGGGGCTCGCCGACCGCGGCATCGATCACGTCCCGTCGTCCGCGTCGTTCGTGCTCGCCGACCTCGGGGCGGGTGCGCACGCCGCGCTGCGGCTCCTCGGGATCGCCGTGCGTCGTGCCGACAGCTTCCCCGGCCTGGGCCCCTCCTGGGTCCGGATCGCGGTCCGGCCCGAGGCGCAGACCGACCAGCTGCTCGCCACGCTGGACAACCTTGCGCAGCCGGGCTCCTGATGCCCTAGGCTGACCGGACGGGCACGAGGAAGCCGGTGGGAATCCGGCGCAGTCGCGCTACTGTGACACCTCCTCCAGCCGGTCCCCCGGGACCGGTCGGGCGGCGGTGGAGCCAGACCCTGGCGCCCGCCCACCCCCATCGACAGGGACGCACGCATCCCTAGGAGGACACCATGTCGCAGGCCGTCGCCACCTCACCCGCCGTCGAGGTCGAGGTCCCCACCATCCCGCTGGGCGAGCTCGCCCCGTGGGCCCTGTTCGTCGGGCTCCTCGCCGTCCTGGCGCTGTTCTTCGTCGGCGTCGAGCAGGGCGCCCTGTCGGTGTTCTCCGGCACCGCGGTCCACGAGTTCGTCCACGACGGCCGGCACCTGCTCGGCTTCCCCTGCCACTGACCTCCTGCTGACTCCCCGCTGAAGTCCGTCGTGGTCACCGCACGCGCCTTCCTGGTCCGCGGTCTGCTCGCTGGTCTCCTGGCCGGCCTCGGCACCTTCCTGGTCGCCCACCAGGTCGGCGAGCCGCCGCTGTCGACCGCCGTCGCCCTCGAGTCCGGCGCCCACGCCGACGAGCACGCCGACTCCCACGCCCACGAGCACGAGGAGTCCGGCATCTCGCGCGGCACCCAGGAGACCTGGGGCCTGCTCACCGGCTCGCTCGCCGTCGGCCTGGCCCTCGGCGGGCTGGTGGCCCTGGGTGCGGCCTTCGCCGCCGGCCGGCTCGGGCGCCTGGGCACCACGTCGTCCACGGCGGTCGTGGCCGCCACCGGCTTCGTCGCGGTCGCGGTCGTGCCGTGGCTGAAGTACCCCGCGAACCCGCCCGGGATCGGCAGCGCCGCGACCATCGGCGCCCGCAGCGCGGACTACTTCGGGTTCCTGCTCGTCTCCGTGGTGGCCGCGGTGGCCGCCCTGGTGCTGGCCTCGCGAGCCTGGCCCCGGCTGGGCAGCTTCCGGGCGGTGCTGCTGGGCGCGGCCGGCTACGCCGTCGTGGTCATCGTCGTCGGCGCGCTGATGCCGGCGATCGACGAGGTGGGCGACTTCCCGGCCGACACGCTGTGGGCCTTCCGGCGCGCCTCCCTGCTGACGTTGCTCGCGCTGTGGGCGGTCCTCGGGGTCGTCCTGTCGGGCCTGGTCGACCGGCTGGCGCAGCGCGAGGCCGCGGTCGCCCGTCGTCGGGCGCTGGCCGCCTCCCTGTGACCGGTCGGCCCGCCGCGTCCCGGCTGGCCCGCCCGCTGGGGATCGCCCTGGGCGTCGCCGCCGACCGCGTGCTGGCCGATCCCGCCCGCTGGCACCCCGTGGCGGGGTTCGGCCGCGTCGCCGGGCTGGTTGAGCGGCGGTGCTGGGCGCCCAGCCGGGTCCGCGGCACGGCGTACGCCGGCGGACTGGTGGGGGCGGTCACCACGCTCGGCGTGCTCCTCGAGCGGGGCTCCCGCCAGCGACCGCTCGTACACACCCTGGCGACGGCAGCCGTCACCTGGGTCGTGCTCGGCGGCAGCTCGCTGGACCGCGAGGCAAGCGCCGTCGCCCGGCTGCTCGAGGCCGGACGGCTGCCCGAGGCGCGGCAGCGGCTGACCCACCTGGTGGGGCGCGACACCCGCACGCTGACCGGCGACGAGGTGGCCCGCGCCGTGGTGGAGTCGGTGGCCGAGAACACCTCCGACGCCG
>Ga0210040_10006370_pt1 | contig 14722 bp, 13 predicted proteins | sample CryGeyCG12114_NA_FD_185462 | JGI IMG/M metagenome (GOLD analysis project Ga0210040, IMG submission 185462) | Groundwater microbial communities from aquifer - Crystal Geyser CG19_WC_8/21/14_NA (SPAdes) (version 2) | ecosystem: Environmental > Aquatic > Deep subsurface > Groundwater | place: USA... | reverse complement strand
CAACACTTGTTTTTAAAATTTGTATAGTCCGAAACACTTGGTATGTTCATTGGACGCAGGCATTGATGGGCCAGCTCAGTTTGTTCTATTGTACAATATGGAGGCAGAACCTGTCTGCCGCCTGCTAGTTGATTTGAAAACATGCTTTGCCAGGTCGTTATTTGGGGTATCATTCGTATCCATCACTCACTTTCTTCGTGACGCCGTGAATCATTTTGCTGTACGCTTCAAGCACGACCAGCGCCCGCTGGATAAGTAAGAATATCGGTCTCTTGACGTCCCTGAGCACGTCGGTTAGTCCACACACCCATGCTTCGGGGGCCGACAGGAAACCATCCGAAACCACTCTTGTCGATAGGCACTTCTCCCCAACCCCAATTCATTACATCAGTCCACTTCTCACCGGAGTGTCTGCCTCCTACGTTCATGCGCTTCCACTCCACATCCCAGCTGTTGGAGATCAACACTGCGAGTCCAGCACCGTCCGAATGAGCTCGATGGCCTTCCAGCGTCCAGCCGATGCAATCCGGATTGTCGAAGTAATCACGCTGCTTGCCGTATGCGAAGAGCTTTCTAGCCAGGACGATTCGAGCAAGCTTGCCGCCGCAGGCAGGTGCACGTGGGTGCGGTGGACAGATGCCGAAGAGGTCACCGTAAAACACACATGGGTAACCTTCGCCTGGTCGAAGGAGAATCAGAGCATATGCATGTGGGATGAACCAAGGTTGTATGGCGTGGTCCACTGCCTGGCCTTTCTGGGTGTCGTGACTCATCACGAATGTCTGCAAAGGTTAATCAAAAGCGGACCCATGTCGTAGCGTACTTACCATTGTGCGGTGAGGTCTCAGTCTGACCAGAGAGTCATCGAAAATCGTGCAAAGATCAGTCTTGTTTCCTTCTGCAGCGTCGAAAATGTTGTACATCAATTTGATGTCGTATAGATACATGCGATCGTCAAATTCGTCCATGTACTTCGCAAGTGCCTTGGAGTCATGGTTGAAGTTTTCTCCCACAATGAAGAAGTCGGGGCCGCAGTGTTTGTTGATGTGATCGATGAAGTCCTTGATGAAAGCGCTGGAGATGTGCTTGACAGCATCGATTCTCATACCAGCAAGTCCGAGCTCCTTTGTGATCCAGACACCCCAGTTCAAGACGTCTTCTCTTACGTCAGGCTGGGAGTAGTCAACATCAGAGAACATCCTGAGCTCGTTAGCTTCGACCAATGACGGGTGAGCGTGATGCCTACAGGAAATCATAATTCCCGTGAACTTTGCTGACATCTTGGGCCCATCCTGGCTTGTTGTCTCCTAGGATCCGCCAGATAGATACCCTCTGAGAACGCTCATCCCGCTCGACTCCAGAGAAGTGCTTCCAGTTGTATTTCATTTGACTATACTTGCCACCTCGTGCTGGATAGTCGAATCCTGTCCAGGCTTCGATCTCGTGCGGTTCGCTGATTGCAACATTACGGTCTAGCTATGTCAGTTTTGGGAACTCAAAGTCTTGACATGAACTCACTCTGCCCAGAAACTTCGACCGCCTGGCAGACCTCTTTGCGCTCAGCACCGGTCCTATGGTTGATGACGGCATCCCAGACAAGTCCGACACTGTATTGCTTCGCGGCAGCAGTGAGTCTAATGAGAGAAGCCTTGTCGCCAAACTTTGTACCGGCGTTCGGATGCCATTCTTTAGCAAACTCGCCAAGATCGTACGGATCGTAGATGTCGTAGCCATTGCCATGCGGTTCTGCGGCTTTGCAACCCGGCGGAAGCCAGATTTTGTCGATCCCCATAGCCTTGAGCTGAGGAATCGCATCTGTAAGGCGGTCGTAATGCTTTTGATCGGCAGGCAAGTCCCATTCAAATGCTTGAAACAAAGTTTTGTTTTCCGGGACTTCTGGAGCGCGGAGGTACTCTCTAGTCTCAACGTCAAGACCAACTTCCGCATGCGAGTCGCTGGTTTTGCTTGTCGATTTGCTGGTAGACTTGCGTGGAGACTTGGTAGGCGAGCCTGACAAGTTCAACGAACTGGCAAGTGAGCCAATACGCTTCATTATGCTGGGGCTGGAAGGCGAATCACGCGGCATGTTGGCGGCGTTCGTGTATGTGCAGAAAGAGAAAAGAATGTAATTACGGAAAACTGAGGACGTTGAGGAAAGAAATCTCAACTACGGACAATAATATAAGTGAACAAAAGAGTTAGGCGTATGTCACGGTGTTTAGTAAAGGAAGTCGTCAGCTCACGGCTTGGCGTTAGGTGAAGTGAATTTCAACGGGCAGGCACGTTTCGCTACTTACCTAGGTACCTTAGGTGCCTGCTTAAAGGCAGGTACCAAGTAGGTTACCTTGTCTACCTATATAGGTGATGCTAACGTACTAGTAAGGTACTAGTCGTAGATACCTGAATTTGAAAGCCGAGATAGGCTGGAAAGCCTCGCATGACCTTGCACGATGAAGTCCTGCTGCTCTTCTTCCTTGTGCCACCTGGAAGGTCTCTTGCCCTCCATGCTTCCGTCGTGTAATCCCGCTTCCGTTGAGCTCTTGTCCTCTTTGTGCTTTACTACTTCTGATGTAGTGATGCGCTCCACGGGCGGCTACATGCCGATTGCATGACTGGCAAATCCGCGAAGCGCCTTTGCTGCCCATTTGATTTCAGCCCACAGGGTGACTCTCTTACACTCAAAGGAGTCGTGATCTGGATGGGCGTGGTTGCAGGCTTCACAGTGAGGAAGAACGGCCTTGTGCTCGCAGCATTTGGGAACTGGCATAACATGCTGTTTTGGTGATATCGGAAGGCTACTTTGTCGGCGCCGCTTATCCTTGCATGACGTATCGTCGCATCTATGTGCCCTGATGGTGTGGTATGAGATGTCGCACCGGGCGCAGGTCACGAGATACCGGCGTTTCTGGCACATTGAGGGTGCAGTTTGTGTGTCCTCGTAGTAAGAGGGACTTTGGCTACTATAGAGTAAGCCCGTCCCCGTAATGTTTGTAGAGGCCTTACCAGGCAGTCGGGTGTGCTTGCTGGGTCGGGTAACACTACTGTATTGGAATCGCAGTTTCGTTGTCGACGTAGTCAATGCAATTGCAAGCATGTCGAATATCCAGATAGAACTTAAAAGACAATAACTCGTTTGCTGCAGAGGAGTCTATGTTGACGGGCATGTCTTTTTAGAGACGGCGTTTCGGTTTGACGCTATTGTACAGTCGTGACTGCCTACCTAGGTAGCCATGAAAGACACCCGGCAAAAAATGTCCACAGATTTCTTGCTGTGCGGATGAAAGAAAACGTAGGTTGTCCAGCAGAGTCTTTGTTTCATTCATGCATCCGAGGCGTGCATCTCCCATGTTGTCTGCTACACAACTTCGAGCTTGACCTTCGATTTGGGCCCATCTACTTCCTCCTCCGCCTTGCGTTTCCCAAGCACAGAGTCGGGCGTTGATGTACGTGCTGTGCCAGCACCAAGTGGTGTATTTCCACCCACATCCTTTTCTCTCACTTTAGTGACCTCCCGATAACAGCTCGCATGGTAATAACGCCCAGCAACCTGTATTGCATCCTTCCATATGAAATCTTGCACTTCTTCACTCCATTCACTCTTGAATGGTTCCTGATCAATCGGACATGGAGCATTGCGAAGATTCGGATCAGAGGGAACACGAACAAAATCTTTCTGCTTCTTCTTCTCTACAGCAAGGGATGACAGACCATTGCTTGTATCGCCATTGCCATCAACAGGAACTGCATCATCTTCGTACTCCCTACTTGCAATCCAGTCGCGTTCGTCAACATACCAACTCCTATTTTGGCCTCTCCTTTCAGCCTCGATCATTCTTGCCTTCGTCTTGAAATGCCAGTCGAGATGTCTTGCCTTCTTCTCCTTTCCTACGTCGTCGGACGTAAAGCGACGGCCACAAGTGCTGCATTGGTTCGGCCGGGCAGATAAGAAATTAGTGACCAGGTGCGGCCTATGGATACGTACTGACGCTGATGTTAGAATGACCTCCAGTGAAGCTCCACCCTGATATGTGCCTGGCGACGCATTAGGTAAGGTAGGCGGAAGAACTTGGGGTGGTGGTGTGCCGGCAAAGAGACCAGAGGCACGTAGTTGTGCTAGCAAAGGGTTCTCAACAGGTGCTGGCGTCGAATGCATGACTGTAGGAGTGCCCGTAGCATAAATTGGCTGAGGAGGATAGTTTGGTGGATAGGCTGACTGCTGAGCTGGAGTTGCCGTTGCCCGTAGAAGGTCTGCCAAATTGGTAGTGTTGAGGAAACTCGGGGCCGCTGAGGACGCAGGAGGTAGTGAAGGCTGGCCATATGACGGTGGAGGCGGCGCGTAAGGTCGAAGATGTTCAGAAGGTGCATGGTGCGCCACCGATTGTGGTATCGGGGCAGCCGCTGGTGCCCGCTGAGCAGCCATTTTCTTGGCCATTTCTTGCATGATTGAGTTGCGGATGTCCTGCAAATCATTCTCCGAAGCTGCTCCACTATCAATAATCTCCTTGAGACTTTGCAAAGTGGTGAGCTTTCCCTGCGCCACCTTGTCCATCGGATGAGTAGCACATTCGATTTTGGCGTCTGTGGTCAGGTCGTCTATGTCTGCATGCAATTTTTGTAAATCGACAGAACTGGACGAAGGTCGTGCTTGAGGTTGAGGAGGCTGATACTGGGACGTGGAAGGGATCCCAGGTTGCGCATGATGGTACTGCGGCATTGCCTGTTGCACTATAGGTTGTGGGTATGGCGACTGTATTTGGGGAAACTGTCGGAGGTTAGCCAAATCTGATTGCAGCATCTCCATGTATCAAACTTACTGGACTTCTGGGTGGCTGAGCAAGATGATGCGGCAAAGGTGTGGGAGTAGAATGTGGAGGAAACTGTTGGGTATATTGTGCAGCAGGTTGTGTAGTAGGAGTAGGTCGAAATGGCTGAGTACTTGTAGCGCGAGGTGCCGATTGTCCATGCTGCGGCATACGCGGTGTGCCCGTCGACACCTTGAGTCTGTTGAGAGCATCTATGATAGACTGCGTAGCCGAGAATGGAAAGACTGGCGTAGTGGACAGCGAGCCCGGTACAGGTTCTCTCCACGTCTTCAACATTTCTTCAAGTTTTCTCCGTACAGTAGTGTCCACCTGAGAGTATGCATACATGAACGTCTGGTGAAGATTTCGTCCAAAGTAGACAGTATATGGTGATCCCACATTTTTGACGATCGAGTCGAGGACATAGAGGGCGGGGAGTTTGCGAGCTGGAGGAGCCTGTCAATAGTAAGCATTTCAACCATTATATAGCAAGTGCCGAGGGATGGCAGTATCCGGAGGGAATGGCATCAGTACATACTCTTGTGATATGATTCTGCAGAACTCTCGAAATGGCTTCAGCATGTTCAATGTTCTCCTTCGCGATCAAGGTCAAGTTCGATATTTGGTATCTGTCATTGCTGTGGAGGTCCTCCAAAGAGCCCTTGTAATCTTCTGCAACCTCATCCGAAGGTAATGTGGCAGACATGATGAGAGAAAAGATCAGTCCTTGTGAAGAGATTCGCAATGGAAAGAGAGCGAGAGTAACAGCGAGGCGCAACAAGCTCAAGGCTGAGAATGGGCTGTCGTGTATTCTTCGAAGCAAAGAGTTGATGGTTTGAGCACGTTGGCTGTGTGAGTCAGAGATGCTTCGTGCCAGACAAGCAATCCTTGAAAGCAGATGGCAAAGGAAGAATGTCTGTGGTATCTTTGGCTATCTAAACAATCTCTTTTGTTTTCCTCCACAGATAGAAGCCCAGCCCTGCCAGCCAGAACATTCGTTGAAGCGCCCGTTATTCACACCCAGTGCCAACGGCAATCAACAATCTGTGTGGAGTGGACTGCTGTGACTAGACAGGCATTCTGGTGAACAAGGAGAAGAACAACGACGCAGGCAAGGACAGATAAGGCTAGCTGTTTGCCAACGTCCCACTGTAAGTATGAAGTCCGACGAGTTGTTGATCTCCTATACAAAGGCAATTAGAGAAATGTAGGCTGAGGGTATGGGACGACGTATCAGAAAAGAGTGAAGATTAAGTTGACTGCGGTTGTCAGGCTCCGGCTTGAAGCATAGGGCTCCACGCCAAGCAATCTACCGCTTACGGCGACAATAGAGAGGTTTACTCGGGCCAAGATCTTGTAGTAGAAGACCCTTACTAGAATAGTGTTGAAACGCTGCCGCCTGCGGTCATTCTCGGAGTGACGTGAACTTGACACTGGCACTCAACCACAGCCCTATAAACAGTTACACTGAAACCATTTCAAAACCTAGCAACAACAAGGCCACAACTACAGGTCATATATCTTCCTGCACATCGATCGCACTCACACATTTCATCTAACCAACAAAATGCGCCTTTTCAACATTCTCACCCTCCTCTTTGCCCTCTTTGTCTCCGCCTTGGCCCTCGCTCCCCAGAAGGCGATTGTGGTCACATACCCGAAGGAGGCACCAGAATCTATGGTCACAAAGGCTATGGATGCCATCAAGGAAGCCGGTGGTGTTATAACGCATGAATATAGTACGTCTCGCAATGTATTCCAACCCGGTAGCTGTACTGACATCACATAGAATTGATCAAAGGTTTCGCCGCTAAGGCTTCGCAGACTACTATTGAGACTCTCTCTGCTTTGGGTGGGGAATATCCACCGATAATCGAAGAGGACCAGATTGTCTCCATCGATGGTGATACTGTCACAGGTCATACAGACTAAGATGAATTAGTGGGGGATTAAATGGTTTATGGCTCGAGAATATCACATGGATGTGAGATACATATTACATGGAAGATGGTTGTTGCATTGATAGCGTATTGGGGTGTTTAAGGGCTACTGTTGTATGAATATTGTCGATGTTTTGATGGTCTGGCCGGCGATATCCTAGATAAAGCCTCCTCAAGCACGCACCAGAATTAAAACGGTTGAAATCATACGAGCTCCTTGAAATCTTGTGTCAGACTTTGTAGGGTTTGTCTGTTCCTAGACTGATGCAGATTCAACTTGAGGATGCTGGTGACGCACTCCTTTCAGAGTTGTCAACACACCGACGTCATTTTCGAGTCGCGACTTGAAAGGACGGGACCCTGCACAAACATGTAGACTCGAAACAAGTTGCTTTGGACACCACCGTGTTGCATACACCACCGTCCGCGCGTATACCATTCTTCATGAACGTCGCCCATAATTCCCATGTCCGAGCAATGACCACACAGCCATGGCTACCGAAGAGGACATCGCCGCCGGCCTCATAGACTGGCTCAATAGCCTCTCTATCTCCTCGCCTGTCTACACCATCGATGACCTGAGTGATGGTTCTGTAATTTGGCTGGCTCTACGTATGGCAGCATCCCTGCCTTTCCACTCGCACAACCACTAACACGCATTCCAATAGAACAAATCGATCGCTTCTCCTTCCCTGGCTCCCTCCCCGAACCAAGCCCCCAAGCCTGGATCCACAAATGGACCAACCTGAAACATATCTACGACGCAGTCTCGCTCTTTCTGCTCGAAGAATGTCATCAAAAACTCCCCCTGCCGGGCGGGAGGCCTGATCTGAAGGCTATAGCACAGCATGCGAGCTTAGGGGATACGGTGTTATTGTTGAAGTATGTGGTCGTCGCGGCCATAAACTGCGCGGATCGGGTGGAATTCCTCAAGAGGATGCAGGAACTTGGGGAGGCCACTCAGGGAGTGTTGATGAGAACTGCGAAGGAGGTTGGGGAGGACGCAGCGGACGAGGAGGAGAAGACAGAAGGGGTGGAGCATGGGAACGTGGAGGACGAGAGTGAGGAAAAGGACGCGAGAGGATTTGACGAAGGTTTTGCGAGTGAGGAAAGACTGGGGAAGGTTATTGCGGACAACACAAGATTGGCGCATGAAAAGCGCGACCTAGAAAGAGAGATTGATGAAGCGCACACGCGATTCAGGAAATTGCAGGAACGACATGACAAAGCACAGGATGAGCTGAAAGAGGCCAACGACCGCTTGACTGCGGTGTTGGCCGGGAAAAACGAGGGCGGAACCTCAAGGACTGGTGATGCGAAGCACGAGACGGTCATTGCAACTTTGGAGGCAAGGCTTCAGGGATTGGAGAGCGATAATGATGAACTAAGGAGAGGAAATGAGGTATTGAAAATCAAGGCGGACAAAGCGCAGAAGTTGCAAGACGACTACGATGAGATCAAAGTCGACAGGGATAAGCTGAGCCGAAGAGCAAATGCAGCAGAAAAATACAAGCAGAAACTTGAGGCGGGGCAGGAGGTCGAGAAGGAGAATTCAGGGTTGAAGCAGAAGGTGGAAGAGTTGCAGATACTGATCAAGCAGGGCGATAGTGCAAGAGTAGAGAAGGCGGAGATGCAGCGGGAGATCGAGGAATATCGAAGGTTGTTGCCGAGCATTGAGCAAGAACGACATGAACTTGGAGAGATGAAGAAGACACTAGAATTCGAATACCATGGGCTAGAAGCAAGGTATGTGGACTTGCAGGAGGAATTCGGGAGGAAGGAGAAGAGGGTGGAAGAGCTAGAGAGCCGACTGAGGGATGACGAGGATGGAGCAACGTCAAGCCAGATTGGTCGCAACAGTGATGTGCATGATCTAGGGTTGTTGGAGATTGACTTTTCGGAAGAGGAGGCGAGGTTGGCGGAAGTGTTAATAAAGGATCAAGATGGTGAGGAAGGCGAAGCAAACGGGATATCCGAAGAAGAGCTTCGAGCCATCATGTCCGCAATGCGAGCACAAGCACAAGCTGGCTCGGCATTGGAGAAGGAGAACAACCTGCGGGCACAGAAGAAATTGTTTGACGTGGTTGAACGGGCGACGAGGAGGAACCAACAACTCAAAGAACAAATCAAGCAGCACAACGACACCATTAGCAACCTACAAAAGGAGGGAGACACGCACTCGGAGCTCAAGGCCGCGAACGCGCCCAAGCCGTCCTCACCTGTACCCGTGGAAAAGGAGATTGAGCTACGAACCCATCCTCAAGTGTCCGATGAACGACTCCACGAAGTCATGCTCCTCAACGAAAATCTACGGCGGGAGCTCAACCTCATGACTTCAGCGTGGTACGAGCAGAACCAACGATTGGCGAATGGCGGTGGGGTCGTACGCACGCGTGGCATTGATCGAGATGAGAGATCCAGCTTCTTGGGCAAGCAAAGAAAGGTCGTGGATCGATTAGTGATGGGCGAATAAGGTACACAGGTCATTTTATAGCAGCATCGTTGGACATGGTCACGACTGGGCATTGCACGGAAGGGATTATGAGTAGAGCAAGCGATGAGAAATGCTGAGGTTTGAGGTTCATGATACCCCCTATAGTTCAGTGGCAACATGTGTATATTTAGCTCTCTCCGCGTGCTCGATATGCAAAAGTGTAGGATATATACTCCTCTATATACTCAAACTACTCAGACAAAATCGCATTGGATGGTAAAGATTCCGTGAACTATTTCCATAATCAAATGGATCTCTGCCTCTTTCTTTCCCTCTTTCGAGCCTGCATCGATAGCAGGTTACACTCGAATCACAAAATACCGATGATGACATCTCCCTTGATTTTCGCGATGATTCTGATGTCGACCTCGAGCGCGATCTTGACATGGATTTTTAGGCTGCCAGCCATGTTCTCAGCATCATCCTTGGTCAATCCTTGAGTGGTATTAGCCAAGTTGCCAAGTTGCTGCTGCCCCTGTTGCCCCTGCTGCCCTTGCTGCCCTTGTTGCGCAACTTGATTGCCTTGGTTGCGGCCACCAGAAGCATTGTCGGATTTGTTGTCGGACTTGGTCTCGGATTTGCTGAAGAGCAGTCAGCGGTAAGCGCCTGGAGTCCTAGGGTAGGAAGCTTACGTCTCAGTAGAGGACATTCTGATGGTTGATCTCAGAGTTAATACAGGGCTGGCTGGTCAGTAAGTGTTGCTGAGAGCGCTGCTTCGTCGAGGAAGCTGTGGTGTGGTGGTGGTACTGATAGTGGTTCGTCTGGGAAGTCGAGAACTGGTAGGCTGGAAAGATCGTACAGTAGCGACTGGTCTTCGTACGAGGATTGAAGGAGGTCGTCTATACTGTTGGGGAAATCAGTATGAGACACGAAGAGTGATTTCCATGCTAGAGAAAGCTCATAATTTTTGCTGGGAGGAAAATCATGCACCTCGCGGCATGTCTCTTTGCTATAGCTGCAACGTGCTAGTCAACTTACGAGAGGATTCTTGGTGTCTCCTGAATTGGCTGATCGGGACTTCGTTTCACTACAGGCTGGTCCTCGTACGCAGAGAAGTATTGCTCGTCTTCGTCTTCGTCACAGCTATCCGATCTTTCTGAGTAATGCTTGTCTTCGTCTTCGCTAGAGAACTCGGATTCCTCGTAAGCGTCTTCCTCTTCGTCAAAGATATCCGGGTCTTGAGGAGCGGAATCCACGAGCAAAGAGTCACAAATCTTGAAAGTGATGGCGCTGTGCCTGGTTCCCCAAAACCTGTTTTCCTCCGCTGGGAGTGGGAGTGGGCAGGGGGGAGTAGGAGAGGCTGTTTCAGCTTTCAAGAAGCAGGAATAGAGGAATGGGAGAGGTTGGAATCACGAAGGAAACTCGGAGATGACTACCGGTTTTGGACAAAGGCCATCATGCTTTACTTGCCATAATCACAACCTATGATTAGTTGTAAAAGGTCTCTCGAGTCCAGCGACAAGCCGGGTAGGCGGCCACAAGTCGCCAGTTTGCGCCCATATGCATGATGCAACAATGATCTACTCGCTTCCAACCGATTGCGCATCCAATCGCGCCACACCGTGAGGAGGGTCCCGACTGTTGGTTCCAGGAACTGGTGGATATCTTGAGGTGGCAGGGTCAAGCTACTTACCATATTGGGTCTAGTATCATGAGCCAGGTACAGCTCGCGGTAGGGATGATGACGATGGCGTCGACATGAAACTTCCGACGATGTCCAGCGTCGCGGTAAGGCTGGTCTCTGGTGAACCCGGCCATGGTTGGGACTGCTTGTGTAATGTCCTCCGTGTCGGTGCAGGAAATTGTGGTTGGTGCTTCAGTCTCATAGACGCAGACTAGAGCTCGGAGCGAGAAGACAAGGTGGCTGGGGAAAAGAAGTCGCTTGTTCGTCGGTGCTACAGTAAGGCTCGCCGAAAGGAACCAGCACTGACTCTGCAACCAGTCTAAACATTGCCATTGTTGTGCCTGCCTGCAAGCGAGTTTCCTGTAGCAATCCATGCGATAAGTAAAGAGACACCGACATCATGGTTTTCTCTATAATCACCCTTGCGGCCACAGTGCCTTTGCTCGCAACGTCGTCCGTCGCGCTTCAAGATCAAGCACAAAACACTAAAGAACGAGCAGAAGGGGATATCAAGACAGAGAAGTGCCACATGGCGGTACGGGCTTCGTCGAGAATGAGCGAAAGACGACAGAAGGAGTTTCAAGACATGATGCTTGTGCTTCGTGACAACCGCATTTACCTTGATCATAAGAAGTACGAGGACCATCATCCTCTTACGGGATACTTCTTGCCATATCCGGACACCACATACGACGGGTTGGTCACTACCATCAACAAGGACAACATGCTCAACTGGGTATATGTCGACACTGAAACTTACCAGCTGAAGTATGGTGTACGTGCTGAAGCTCAACCCCAGTGGACGGGTCCCATGACATTGATCTTCACTAAAGATTCTGAGCTTCGCCTTGGCTTCACTGGTTGGGAAGGTTTCGTAGCCGTGGAGGAAGACTCCGGCGGGTGGGCTGTGTATTTTGATAAAGACGACAACGCACTGGAAAATAAGCTGAAGGATAAAGCAGTCGTTGAGATTGAGGTCATCAGAGCACCGCTTGAATGGTATAAGCCAACAGAAACAAGAGCAGGGCACGATGAACCCGACTGAATGAGCCAAAACATATTCACGTCAACATTACATGAAGATTTGTATTGTAGTGAAGAAAAAGGTCTGGAAGATCGATCTCGTACTGTAGGAGTTGCGTGTCCATTGTCGGAGGATCCGCGTGCTCAATATCTAGATATCCATGCATCATTTGCACGTTGCGAGGTTTTCAAAACGATTGCACAGAGCACGGCTCAACTCCCTGTCGTCAACACTTCGACAACCACGAGCAGATTACGGCGTGCTCCTTATAGAGTCAAGAAATCTTCAACGAGGGCAGCTTCTGCATCAGCTTGTCTTCATCACTTTCTCAATGGCATAAAACTCCTACTCGAGGTCTACCCACTCAGCACCTACCATCGAAGGACCAGGTAGAGCTGACGATGTCGTTTCACTCTTTGATCACACATCCTCCAAGAGGACAAATGACGGAAGTACCTCAAAATGGCTCACAGAAGAAACAAGCAACCAAGCGTATGGCGTCATTCTTAACGACAGGTACCTAAGGAATGCAAATTGATTCCAGTAACCGCCAGGTCGCAGTATGAACCTTCGAGTGTCTGAGAAACAGAAGCAGATACACTTGGGTTGGAAAAGAGGAGATAGTACAGCACATGAAGAAGCTTACGGAAAACAAGGCGCATGTTGAAGAGATGAAGATGAATTTTTCGGAGGGTTTCAAAAGCACACGAGGCGTACGGCAGAGCTGCCGAGGAGAGAGACCGACTCAGCTGGAACTTCGAAGGTCTCGGAAACGCCAACAGGAGATGTAAAAGAGCTATTTTAGGGAAGGAAGCATGCCTTCAAGGTCAGACAATTCATGCCATGGTGTCGCCTAGATAGCGGAACTAGAAGGTCGCTAGGACGGATGAGATGAAGACTCTAAGAAACCTAGTCGTTTACTAGCCAGCTATCCATTGCGATAGATTTGACACGAGATACAACGGTTCTGACAATCTTCTTCTCTCAAACGTGCCACCACACTTTTGCTCACGTTGTCAACTTGTGGAGATATATATTTCTAGAACAGTGGAAAGCCGTGATACACTCCTGCATAAACTCATTGACATCGCTGTCAACCCTATGGTAGCGATCTGATAAACGCAGAAGAAGGCTGCTAATCCAACCTGGCCGACTCTTCGTCTTCTCGGCCCATGCCGCACACGCGGTGTTGCTGAGTCCAAGTCGTTCTCCTGATAGGCAGTCTGCTTGGACTCTCTTCCTGTCACCTATACTAATCTAACCGCATCTCGTAGAGGCCACACCCGCTTCACACAATTGCATGAGGTCCGGAGACACTTGTCGCCATCGACCACGGATCCTGATCGGACGTCCTATATCAAAAATTTACCACGGCCATTGCCGTTCGCAAGTTTTACCCACATTGGCTCAAGGATGAATCTACCTTTTGGCGTTCAACCTGCACTCGATTGCGGCCTTCCGGTTCCAGGGTCTGAGTGGGAGGGATAAGAGAATAATCTCGCTGTTTAGGATGGGTGTCATGACACGAATGGATGGGATGAACGGATGGGGATGAAACCTCTAGCAAGGAATCTTCCGACGATGAGTCTGATGATGATGAGTCTCCCGATGATGAATCTTCCGGCGACAAAGCATCGAACGATGAAAAGTTTGCTTGGAGGTAAGCAATGTACATGATAGAGGGGGACGCTCGAGTGATTGACAACTTGACTTCAGGAGCAAGGTGGTGCCCAAGTAACTCAACGACGACTCTTATTCGCCGCGCTACACAAGCCACCATTCTCCGCGGAACAGGAGGTGGTTTTAGTAACACCGTTACCACCAAGTCGTTGAAGTCTAGCAAGATCATCAAAAAGAGTGAGACACATCAACGGGGGTCTATCAGGAAGAGGTCTGTAAAGACAACGTTCAAGGACGGTGTACTGCACACAGCCAGGCGTGAGCAAGAGGCTGACCAAGACTTCAGGCGAGCGGAGATCACATCGATCGAGAAGACGAGAGGATGTAGAGCGAGCGAGGCCGCGAAGCAAAAGGCTGACGAACAGCCGGCCCAACAAAGACAGGCAGAACATGAACAAGAGGGACATTAGAGGTCAACGAATCTTTCATTTCCAGAAATTGCACACAAAGCATGCGCAAAGTCTAGACCACCAGACGACCGGTGCCGACATCCATCGAAGATGACTACTTTTCTTTCTCACAACGCAGACACTTCCCTTGAGGGAGAAGGCTGGTCATGCTTCGGCCAAGCACACTTGATGCTGGCATTTGGGGTTTGTAACATAAGAAATCGTGCTTGAGATCATGCTCGTGGCAGACCACCCATTTATCCATTACCTCGCCAGGCAATCTTGATTGGTATCTCTCCTCCTGTGTTGTACACCTCAGAATCGTCGATATCGCCTTTCGTTTCTCGGATGTCGTAAATCATGTCGTGGAATTGGCCTTGAATCGCAAGCCAGATCGCTTGCTTCGCAAATCGGTAAGGGTCGGATTTGCCGCAATGGCGGCCGCCCAGTGACATGACATGTCAATCGCGTGAATTTGAATCGCAAATACTTAGCCATAATGGTTCGTGTCGATCGCCGCTAGACAATGATGTGTCTAGTTGGGGCATGCAGAGGAGATGTGGCCCGGCTGCTTGCATTGATAGCAGATGCGCTCCTGAGATCGCTCGGATGGGCAATCACGGGACAAGTGACCTTGCTCGCCGCAGTTGTAGCACTTTTGCGCGCGACCCTGGGTGCAATCCCGAGACATGTGACCAACGCCACCGCAAGACTGGAAAATGTGTTAATACTGAGACGCATTTTGAAGGTTGGTCACTTACGTAGCAGG